>Ga0209117_1000077_pt1 | contig 70927 bp, 57 predicted proteins | sample BlaSpr_A8_OM2_M2_FD_187978 | JGI IMG/M metagenome (GOLD analysis project Ga0209117, IMG submission 187978) | Forest soil microbial communities from Thunder Bay, Ontario, Canada - Black Spruce, Ontario site 2_A8_OM2_M2 (SPAdes) (version 2) | ecosystem: Environmental > Terrestrial > Soil > Boreal... | reverse complement strand
GTCGAGAGTTCGTGGGCGCATACGCTCGGCGAGCGGCTGATGCGCTGCGGGAGTTTCTGATTCGTGGAGAGTTTGGCGCAGGTCCGGGAAAAGGCTCATGTGGCGGTCTTCTTTCCGGAGGCACCTGGTTGGAAAGTGACGGAGCGCGGAAGTTTTCTTTGGCGAAATGCTTCGTAGAAAAGTACAGCCGCGGCAGCCGCAGCGTTCAGCGATTCGATTCCGCTGGACATGGGGATGCGGATGCGGGCGTCGGCGCCACGCTCGATTTCTTCGGGGAGCCCGGCGCCTTCGTTGCCAATGAGGAGGGCGACGGGTTGGCACCAATCCACTTCCCAAGGCTCAAGCTGTCGCGCGGGAGTCGAAACGGAATCATGGGAGCTGGTGGCGAGGGTGCGAACACCGGTAACGCGAAATTGCGTGAGCAAAATTGGGAGAGACATGCCGGTGAGAACCCCCAGATGCAGCGCGGCTCCAGCGGAAGCGCGGAGAGCTTTCGGCGAATAAGGACTGGCGGTACCGCTTTGGCCGGATGCGGCGGTGACGGCTCCGGTAGCGCCGAAAGCGGCGGCGGTGCGCAGAATGGTGCCGACGTTGCCGGGGTCTTGGACGCCGGCGAGGACGGCGAGAAGGGGAGAGCAAGCGTCCTCGCGCGTGCGCAGCAAATCATCGATGGTGACGGCGCGCGGTTCGACCAGAGCGGCGACACCTTGCGGGCGTTCCGTGTCGGCGAGGCCTTCGAATAAGCGGTCGGTGGTGCGGAGCACGGGGAAGCGGACTTCTGACGGATTAATATATGGGGCGAGACGCTCGCGAAAACGCTCACCGGATTCGCTGAAGAGCACGGCTTCGATGCGGCACCCGGAGCGCAGGGCCTCTTCCACGAGGCGGGCGCCTTCGACGCCAACGCATCCTGAGTCGGTCGGCAGTCCGCCGCGGAGCGCCATGCGGAATTGTTTTAGCCAGCGATTTTCGCGGCTGGAGAGAATATTCGTCGCGGGAACGGGCGCGGAAGAACGGGGCGCGTGGGAAGGTTTGCCGAGGGGAGGCATAACTGCGAGCGTAGCAAATTTGCCCGAGGCTGCGCCAACACAGTTCAGCGATTGCGCCGGGCGGAAGCGTGTGATAATTTCGCGGACAAATTAAGAAGATGGATGCTCAGCTGCTCTGAGGACTTATCGGTTGCAAGGATTTTACCGTGTCCGCTGAACTGGTGAAGATTGACGCGTTGCAACCCGATGTGGGAACGGTGCAGTATGCCGCGAAGTGGGTGGAACGGGGCGCGGTTGTAGCGATTCCGACGGATACGTTGTATGCACTGGCCGCGGACCCGATGAATCTTTCCGCTGTGGATGAAATTTTCCGGGTGAAATGCCGCGCCAGGACTCACGCGCTGCCGATCTTAATCAACTCCATGGAACAAGCGCTGCTGCTGGCGCGGGACCCTCCGCAAAATTTTGAACGGCTGGCGAAGGCTTGTTGGCCTGGCGCGCTGACGATTGTTTTGGACGCGTCGAATATGGTGCCGCTGAAAGTGACGGCGAATACGGGCCGCATCGGTTTGCGATGGCCGAAGTGCGAAACGGTGCGGTTGTTGATTGACGCGCTGGGTACGCCGGTGACGGGAACGAGCGCGAATCTTTCCGGACATGACGCGTGCGGGAGCGCGCAAGAAGTATTGCTGCAATTGGGCGACCGGATACCGTTGATTGTGGATGCGGGCCCGAATGGGGAAAAGGTGCCGTCAACGATTGTGGAGTTGTACGGCGATGCGTGGAGGATCGGCAGGGAAGGGGCGATTCAGGCGGAAGAGATTGAGCGGGTGCTGCGGGATTGAGCTAGCGGGACGACAGTGATTCAGCGGGAAGTGCGAGGAAATCGAAATCGCCGGTGGGAGAGAGAGGAAGATTGCCGAGCTCCCGGCGATGAACGGAAACAACATTCGTGAGCCACAGGTTCACGTAAGGGACTTTTTCCGCCAGAATTTTTTGTGCTTCGCTGCATTCCGCTTTACGTTTTGTTTGGTCCATTTCAGCGCGAATCTGAGCGATAAGGGTGTCGAGGCGGTCGTCGCGGAAATGCCCACGGTTTGCGCCGTCCGGCGGAAACCGCTTTGAAGAAAAAACAAAGTCAAAAAAATCGGGATCGTTGTTAGCGCCAACCCATTTGGCGTACATCAATTGGAAATTTCCCTTTGCGGCGTCGGAAAAAAGCGTAGCGGTTTCCAGGGGACGAACTTCAAGATCGATTCCAGCCTTTCGCCATTGTTCCTGGAGCGCGACGCCGATGAGGCGGGCTTGCTCCTCGGTGGAACACTTCAGCAGAAGATGAAAACGGATGCCGTTCGCTTTGCGGGGGAACCCGGCGGCGTCGAGCAGTGACTCCGCTTGCGCAAGGTTGTACGGGTACTGCTTGACATCGGGTTCATACGCCCAGTGATCGGGTGGAATTACTCCGGTGGCGATGCGCGCCTGGCCGTGCAACAGATATTGGATCAGGGATGCGCGGTCGGTGGCGAAGGCCAAAGCTTGACGAACTTCTGGATGGACGAGAACGGGATCGACCATATTCAGGCCGAGATAGGCAAAGTTTGTCCCCGGGCGTTCGGTGACGGCCAGTGCCGGCTGTTTGGCAAGCACAGAAATCATGTCCGCGGAGAGCGAACTCATTTCGAGATCGGCGGAACCTTTGCGAAGCTCCAACGCGCGAACAATGGCATCAGGAACTACGCGGAAGCGGACGCGCGCGACTTGCGGCGCACCACGAAAATAATCCGGATTGCGTTCGATGATGACTTCGTCGTCCTGGCGCTGGCTGATGAAACGGAATGGGCCGGAACCGATCGGGTGACGGGAAAATTCAGAGCCGGAGTTTGCGGGAACAATTCCGACGGCGGCGGGAATTAAATTGAAGAGCAAGGAAGCGTATGGACTCTTGAGATGAAAGATGACCGTTACTGGATTGGGCGCTTCAATGGAGGAGACCACTTTCAAGCCGCCACGTTTTGGCGATTGATTCGCGGGGTCAAGAATGAAATCGAAGGTAGCTTTCACGTCGACGGAGGTGAGTGGACGGCCGTCGTGAAAACGCACGCCGGGATGAAGATGAAAGATATAGGTGAGTGGGTCGGGTGTTTCCCAAGAATCGGCAAGATCGCCGTGAAAATTCATTTGTTCGTCACGGGTGCAGAGGCTGTTGAAGAGTAACTCGTCGATGTGCGCGGATTGGGCGTCGGTTGAGTAGCGCGGGTCAAGATTGGTGGGATTGGATTCGATGAGGAAGGTGAGAGAAGAAGGGTCGAATGGTTTTGGTTTTGAGCAACCAGCGAAGAAAATGCAGAAAAGCGAGAGCGCGGCGAGAGTAGGCCGCGGGAGCAGCGCATTCGGCGGGGATGCGGAGTTAGCGCGGTGGGGCATAGGAGATTTTTCCCAGGATGGCGGGGCCGCGCGCGCCGGTGGCGGAAGGAAGATTGGATGGGCGGCGATGAAAGGTTTCGTAGGCAAGGAGCGCGAAGGCAAAGGCTTCTTTGGCGTCGACAGGGACACCGAAATTCGTTGAGGGAAGAACTTCGATACCGGAAAGTGCGGCAGAAAGTTGAGCAAGAATAAGGGGATTGCGAGCGCCGCCGCCGGAGACGATAAGCTGATGGATTTTTGTTTTGGCACGGACGAAGCGATTGAGTGCGTCGACGACGCTAAGCGCGGTGAAGATGGTGGCGGCGCGAACCAAATCGTGGGGCTTGGCACGGTGTTTACGGCCAAGGGTTAAGAGTTTTTTGGTGTAGGCGCGGCCGTAATATTCGCGGCCGGTACTTTTGGGCGGAGCAATTTTCAAGAAAGGATCGCGCATGAGTTCGTCAACAAGAGCGGGGATGGGGCGACCGGATAGTGCGAGGCAAGCGTTCTTATCGAATCGCTGGCGACCACGAGTAAAGTGAGAGACCAGAGCATCTATGAGCATATTCGCAGGGCCGGTATCGAAGGCAAACACTTGCGAGGGATTTGCTGCTGCGGGAATTACGGTGATGTTGGCTACACCGCCGAGGTTGAGAGAAACGCGGCCGAGCTTGGCGTGACGATAGAGCAGGTAGTCAGCGTAGGGAACAAGTGGGGCGCCCTGGCCGCCGAGCGCGAGGTCAGCGGGGCGGAAGTCGGCGACGGTGGTGATGCCGGTGTTGGCAGCAATTATCGAGGCTTCGCCGATCTGCAAAGTGGATGCGGTCGGAGCGCCGAGAAAATTTGTGGGGCGGCCTTGATGGAAGATGGTTTGGCCGTGACTGGCGATGAGCGCGATTTTTTTTGGGGACACGCGAAATTGTTTGCAAGCGGTTAAGGCGGCTTCAGCGAAAGTTTGGCCCAGGAGAAAATTGAGCTGGCTTATTTCTCCGGCCGAAACGGCATTTTGTTCGGCGACGCGAAGAATTTGTTTTCGCACGGCGGAGGGAAAATTCACCGAAGCGTGATTAAGCAATTTCGCGTTGAGACTTGGCGGGGCGTCAGAAATGCGAGCAAGGGCGCACTCGATGCCATCGGCAGAAGTACCGGACATGAGGCCGAGAACAAGCATGGGTTTGCCGGTCATTTAGAAGTTAGAAGCACGATTTCATCACAGAGTGAGTAGAGAGCACAGGGAAGAATACGCGGGTGAGGAGAAAAAGATACTCCGGGCTTGTCTTGCAGGGACGGTGAGCTGTTGCACAGGTGAAGCTAAGATATTTGCTTCTTCAGCTCGGAAAGGAGATTTAGGGCATCGAGCGGTTTGAGTTGATCGAGATCGGCTTTGCGAAGTTTTTCGAGAACGGCGCGGTCGAGGGTGGTGAAGAGGACCTGTTGCGTCCCGTTGGGGTGGGCCGCGGCGGCGCCGGGGGATAAAGTTTCGCTGAGCTGATGCTCGCTTTGTTCGTGGCGTTTGAGGACTTCACGGGCGCGATCGATTACGCCGCGAGGAAGGCCGGCGAGGCGGGCGACTTCAATACCGTAGCTCTTATTGGCGCTGCCGGGTTCGACGCGACGAAGAAAAATAATTTCGCTGGGAGTTTCCTTGACGGCGACGTGAATGTTTTTGACGGTGGCCAACAGATCAGCGAGTTCAGTCAATTCATGGTAATGGGTGGCGAAGAGGGTGCGGGCGCGAGTGTGTTTCTGCAAATGTTCGACGACGGCCCAGGCGATCGACAAGCCGTCGAAAGTGGAGGTGCCGCGTCCTACTTCGTCGAGCAAGACGAGGCTGGAGGGCGTGGCGTGATTCAAGATGGAGGCAACTTCGGTCATTTCCACAAAAAAAGTGGAGCGGCCACGCGCTAAATTGTCGCTGGCGCCGATACGCGTAAAAATTCGGTCGGTGAGTGGAAGTTTGGCCTGGATGGCGGGGACAAAGGAGCCGGCCTGGGCGAGAAGAACGATCAGCGCGGCTTGGCGAAGATAAGTTGATTTGCCGCCCATATTCGGTCCGGTGATTAATAAAAGCTGCTGGCGGCCGGGCTCGAAGCACAAATCGTTGGGGACAAAGCGTTCTCCTTTTTGGCGAAGAAGTTCTTCGATTACGGGATGGCGACCGCCGACGATAAGCAATTCACCGGTGGAATTAAATTCAGGACGCACATAGCCGCGATCCGCTGCGAGTTTGGCAAAGGAAGTGAGCACGTCAAGCTGCGCGACAGCGGCGGCGGTATGGCGCAGGCGAACGGCGTTGGCGGCGACGCTGTTGCGAATTTCGACGAACAGCTGGCACTCGATTTCAACGATGCGTTCGTCCGCGGCAAGAATTTTGCGTTCGTATTCTTTTAGTTCGGGCGAGGTGAAACGCTCGGCGTTGACCAGAGTTTGCTTGCGTTCGTACTCCACGGGCGCAAGATGAAGGTTTGGTTTTGAGATTTCGATGTAGTAACCAAAAATGTGATTGAAGCGAATTTTTAAGGAAGCGATGTTGGTGCGTTTGCGTTCGCGTTCCTCCATGGCGGCGATGATTTGTTTACTGTGCTGGCTTAATTCGCGAAGTTCGTCCAATTCGGCGTGATAGCCGCTACGAATCATTCCGGGCTCGGTTGAGAGAGCTGGAGGTTCGTCAGCAATGGCGCGTTCGAGACGATCACGGACGTCACCGAGCTCGTCAATTTCCGAGTGGAGGTGGCGTAGAAGTTCGCTGCCGCCTGCGGGGGGCGGAGTCACAAAATTTCTCAACACTGGCAGCTGGGCCAAGGATTTGCGAAGGGCCACCAATTCACGCGGCGTGGCCAATCCCAAGGTGATGCGGCTGGTGAGCCTTTCGAGATCTTGAATGCCACGAAGCTCTTTGCGAATTTCGCCGCGCACCACCGTTTGCTGGAGCATGTGCGCTACGGCGGCGTGACGGGCTTCGATGGCGTCGCGATCAATGAGGGGACGAAGCAGCCAAGCGCGCAAGAGACGCGCGCCCATGTTGGTTACGGTGGCGTCGACGGAGGAGACCAGGGTGACGGGGCCGGCGGGCTTGGCGTCCTCGGTGAAAATGGGCGCAAGAATTTCGAGGTTGCGCACGGAGACAGGGTCGAGGACCAAGGCGTCGTGCTGTTCGTAGTAGCGCACGCGATCGAGATGGCGCAATGCTTCAACGCTCGGAGCATGGTCACCGCGCGCGGAATTTTCGCGAAGATAATGGACGATGGCGCCAGCGGCGCAAAGCGCTTGCTGATGATCATCAAGGCCAAAACTGGTGAGTTCGGCGACGCCGAACTGCTCGCGGAGAATTCGCTCGGCGTAATCACGCTGAAAAATCCATTCGTCGAGACGGCTTTCGACGCCGCCAGAGCCGTCCAGGAGTGAAGTTTTGGCAACTTCAAAAAGCTGCGGAGAACGCGGAAGGAGGGTTTCGCGGGGGCGAAGGAGCTGTAACTCGTCGCGCAAGGATTCCAGCGCGTCCGCGCCGGAAAATTCAGTAGCTTGAAATTCACCGGTGGAGAGATCGACGAAGGCTACGCCGATGGTGGCGAACGCGGGATCGTGGGAAACACTGGCGAGAAAATTATTTTCGCGAGCGTCGAGAACGGCGATGTCGGTGGCGGTGCCCGGGGTGATGACGCGGGTAACTTCCCGGCGAACGAGTTTTTTGCCGGGGCCGGGCTGCTCCATTTGTTCGCAGATGGCGATTTTGAAGCCGGCGCGGATTAGGCGCGCGATGTAGGATTCCGCGGCGTGATACGGAACGCCACACATGGGAATGGGCTGGCCTTTTTCACGATTGCGGGAGGTCAAGGTGATCTGCAATTCGCGCGCGGCGATTATGGCGTCTTCGTAGAAAAGTTCGTAGAAATCGCCGAGACGGAAAAGGAGCAAGGCGTGCGGATATCGCACCTTCACGCCGTGGTACTGCTGCATTAGAGGAGTAGAGGGTTCGGTCATCGCGCTAAAAAATTCGCGAGTTCATTGTCATGCGAGGCGAGGTTGGGGTCAATCGGCGATTCGGAGTTGGGATAGGATGAAGGCGTAATCGAAGGCAATTTCGCGGAGATAGTCGTAGCGCCCCGAGGCGCCGCCGTGGCCAGCGCCCATATTAATTTTAAAAAGGAGCGGGTTGCTATCGGTTTTCATGGCGCGGAGTTTGGCGACATATTTTGCGGGCTCCCAGTACATGACTTGGCTGTCGTTTAGGCCAGTTTTCGCGAGCATGGTGGGATAGTCTGCGCGCGAAATATTGGTGTAAGGACAATACGATTTCATGAGCGCGTATTCTTCGGGAAGTTGCGGGTTGCCCCACTCCTCGTATTCGCCAACGGTGAGGGGCAAAGAAGCGTCGAGCATAGTGTTCAGGACGTCGACAAAAGGGACGTGAGTGATGACGATGCGAAAGAGATCAGGACGCAAATTGGTGACAGCACCCATCAGGAGGCCGCCGGCGCTGCCGCCTTCGATAATTAATTTGTCTGGTGACGTGTAGCCCTGGGCGATCAGATGCTCGGCTGCGGCAATGAAATCGGTGAAGGTATTCATCTTGCTGCGCATGCGACCGGCGTCGTGCCAGGGTTTACCCATTTCGCCGCCGCCGCGAATATGCGCGATGGCGAAAATCAGTCCGCGATTGAGGAGACTGAGGCGATTCGAACTGAAGGAGACGGGAATAGAAATGCCGTAGCTGCCGTAGCCGTACAACAAGAGCGGGGCCTTAGCCTTAGCGTCGAACGGCGTATCGCGGCGCGCGACGAGCGAGATAGGTATTTGGGTTCCGTCAGGCGCGGTGGCGTGAATTCGTTCGCTGGTGTAAAGGGAAGGGTCGTACCCGCCCAAGACTGCTTGCTGTTTGAGCAGGGTGCGGGAGCGAGTGACGATGTCGAAGTCGTATACGGAGCGTGGAGTGATGAAAGATTCGTAGAAAAAACGGACTTGATGGCTGTGAAATTCAGGGTTGGCGCCGAGAGATGCGCTGAAGGTCGGTTCGTTGAAGGGAATGCAATAGGAGGCGTCGAGTGGATGCGGAGCGGAGGATGTGAGATCGACAATTCGCAAGGAGGGGAGGCCGTCTTCGCGTTCGACGAGGACAAGATGGGTTTCGAAGGTGTCCGCGCTGCTGAGCATAACTTTGGGGCGATTGGGAATAAATTCACGCCAATTTTCGCGACGAGGGTCGGCGGCGGGGGCGGTAACCAAGTGGAAGGTTCGTCCGCCAGAATTGGCACGAATGTAGAAAGTGCCGCCGTCGGATGATGAGCCGGGATGGTGGTCGACGTAATATTCGTGCTCGTCCTCGCGGGGGGTAATGAGGCGGAACGCGGCGGAGGGCTGATCGGCGCGAAGAAAATGGACTTCACTGGCGGTGTGGCTGGCCACTACCAGAAAAAGATAATCGCTGCTGCGGGAGCGCTCGACCGCGATGCGGAAGCGCTCATCTTTTTCGTGGTACAGAAGAGCGTCCGGGGCTGCTTCGGGTTGAGAGGCGCCAGCTTCGACGGAACTCAGCAGAAGGCGGAAGAGTTGATCGGAACGTTTGGTGACTGGATCTTCGACGGTGTAGAAGAGGTTGCGATTGTCGGCGGCCCAGGCGGTGCTGGTGACGCGCTCGCGGCGTAACGGGAGGGTGTGGCCGGTGCGAAGATTTTTTATGTGCAGGGTGTATTGGCGGAAGCCGGTGGTGTCTATCGAATAGGCTAAGAGTTGGTTGTCCTCGCTGATGTCGAAGGAACCCAGGCCGAGAAATGAATAACCTTGGGCGAGGATATTCAGATCCAGCAAAATTTCTTCAGGTGCGTCCTGGGTATCAAGCCGGCGGCAGTGGATAGGGTATTGCCGGCCTTCTTCGGTGCGGGTGTAATAAAGATACCCGCGCAAACGGTAAGGGACGGATAAATCGGTCTGCTGAATGCGGCCAAGCATTTCCTGGTAGAGGCTTTCTTGGAGTGGCTCGATTGGACGCATGAAAGCATCGGTATAGGCATTTTCAGCGCGCAGATGGGCGAGAACTTCAGCGTTTTCCTTTTCACGCAGCCAGAAATAGGGATCGACGCGGCGGTCGCCGTGAATAACGGATTCAAAGGGTTGAATACGGGCGACGGGCGGCGCGATGTCAATAACTCGGTCCTGGTAGGTGGGCGGTGCTGATTCGGCGGTTGGAAGCTTCAAAGATTCCCAATTACGGTTCGAGTGCATACCTTAGCTATACTATCGGAACTTTGATACAGGCGAAAGTTGGGTGCCGATTCGGTAAAGAGAGCGATGGCGCAAGAAACGGAAATTAAATTGAGGATCAGGGACTTGGAGGCGTTCCGAAAGGCGCTCAAGGAACTCAAAGGCAAGACCGTGTACCGAGGAAGCGGCCGAGTTCACGAGATGAATCTGATTTTTGATACGGCAAGGAGAGGATTGGCCAAGAAAGCGCAACTGCTGAGGATTAGGACGGAAACCCGGGTGGACAATGACGGAAAAAATTTGCAGGGACCGGGGACCAGAGCAGTGCTTACTTTCAAGCGGCCTGTAGTGGCGGGGCCAAACTTTGCAGAAGCAGGGGTGCCTGGGGGGGCCGCGCCAGAAGATGCAGATAAAAGCGGAACCGGTGGGCCGGCAAGCAGGCATAGAGTTCGAGATGAGATTGAAACTGTGGTGACGGACGCAGCGACGCTGGCGACAATTTTTGAGGGATTGGGAATGCGGGGATGGTTTCGGTACGAAAAATACAGGACTACATACCGGTTGTCGGCGCGGTGGGCGAAGGGGCTGCTGATTGAGGTTGACGAAACCCCAATTGGGAATTTTGCGGAATTGGAGGGCGCCCCCAGGAAAATTGATCGCGCTGCCAAGGAATTAGGGTATTCCAAATCGGATTATATTCTGAAAAACTACCTGACCCTCTATAAGGAGGAGTGCCGTAAACGAGGCAAGGCTCCGGGCGATATGCTTTTTCGCAAGCCGAAGGATATGCTCTTTAAGAAAAAATCTCGGATTCGAACGCGAAATTGACTGTTTGACCTTGACAATGCAACGCGCACGATTTAAGACTGAAAGAACCACGCAAGATGGCATATTTTTGTGATTTTGCGGTGTTGTTTGGGATTTTTTTAGGGAATTCAGAGGCGATGACCGTTTTCAGCGAAAGCGAACCTGCGGCTAGTAGATCTTGGGCGATGTGGTCTCCCTGGGCTTACAGAGTAAGACTGCGCGTGGAAGCGGGGCTAACAGAGCAAGGCGTGGGCTGGGGAGGGTTGTCAACCGGCTAGTGGAAAGTCTATCCGTATGAGACTTCTGCCCGCTGCCGGTTTCCCGGTTTAGCGGGTTTTTTGTTTTTGAACAGGGCATTGTCAAAGAAAGAGCGGTTTTATGTTGTACGCAACCGAATTAATGGGATCTACCGCGCACGATTCCGACGGGCATTATATCGGGCGAGTCCGCGAATTTTTTATTGAGCCCGCGGAGCAGCCCAACCGGGTTTCGCATTACTTGATTTCGCGCGGCCGTTATCGTCCCCTGCTCGCGCACTACGATCAGGTTGCGTCCATAGAGCCGGGAAAACTGAACTTGAATGTTCGCGAGCAGGCGCTGCAACCTTATCAGCCGAATGAGAATTTGCTGGCGGTCAGTAAAGATCTGCTGGACCAGCAAATTATCGATACCAGCGGGCGAAAAGTGGTTCGCGTGAACGATGTGGACCTGGTAGAGCAGCACAGCAATGGAAATATTGAATTACGGCTTTCTCAAGTGGATGTAGGAATTCCAGGCGCGGTTCGCCGGCTTCTACAAGGCATAGCTTCGCCCGCGGTAGTTCGCAAGCTGCAAAGCCGGTTGCCGCACAGCACAATCCGATGGGAATTTGTGAACCTGATCGAACCGGATCCGATGCGGCGCGTGAAGCTGCGAATCACTCACGAAAAACTTGAGAATCTGCACCCGGCGGATTTAGCGGAAATGATGGAAATGCTTTCCGCGGCGGAACGGCAGGGAATTATCGCTTCGTTGGATGAAGAGACCGCGGCGGAGGTGCTTGCGGAGCTGGACCAGAGACTTACCACACAAATCGTCGAAAGAATGGATCCGGGCCGGGCTGCCGATATTATCGAGGAAATGGATCCAGACGCCGCCGCTGATTTGCTTGCGGATCTGCCGAAGGAAACTTCCGAGGGTTTGTTGCATGAAATGCCTGGAAAGGAAGCGGCAGAGGTTCGCGAGTTGCTGTCTTTCGACCCGGCGACCGCGGGCGGGATGATGAATACGGAATTTTTGTTCATGGGCGAATCGTTGACGCGCGACGAGGCATTGGCCTGGATACGCAAGCAGGATTTGAACATCGAGCAGATGGACACCATCGTGCTGATCAATCTGGAGGCGGAATATTCCGGGTCCGTGCCGGTAGCGAGGCTATTACTGGCCGCACCGGAGCAGCGCATGTCGGAATTAAAAACGGAGCCGCTTATAAGCGTGAAGGTAACCGATCGTGAAGGCGATGTCTTCGAGCTATTTGATAAATACAACCTGCGGATGCTTACGGTAGTGAACGACCAGGATCATCCCATTGGGGCAATTGCCGTGGACGATGTGGTATCGCGTTTGTTGAAGAAGTAAGGACCAAAATGGACAAGGGATTCATTTCCAGACGAATCGGCAACGTGCAAGCCGGCGGCACGGATTTGATGCGGCGCGTCCGCGGGCTGCGGCGTCGATTGACATTGCTGCTGGCAGTGATAGGCCCAGGACTGATTACGTCAAACGTGGACAATGATGCGGGTGGAATTTCCACGTACACGCAAGCGGGTTCGCACTACGGGTACGCGCTGTTGTGGTCGCTGATTCCGATGACTATCGCGCTGTACGTGACGGAGGAGATGTGCGCGCGGATGGGCGTGGTTACTGGAAAAGGGTTGTCGGATCTGATCCGCGAAGAGTTTGGATTCCGCTCGACATTTTTTGTGATGGTCGTGGGGTTTTTTGTGGATCTGGCGAACGTGGTGGCCGAATTCGCAGGCGTAGCGGCAGCCATGCAGATTTTTGGCGTGAACAAGTTCATTGCGGTACCGATTGCGGCGTTATTGGTGTGGGTTCTGGTGCTCAAAGGCACCTACCGCCAGGTGGAAGTGATCTTCCTGGTGGCATGCGCGTTTTATGTTACCTACATTATTTCCGCGATTCTGGCGAAGCCGGATTGGTTATTGGCGGCGAAAATGACGGTGATCCCGACGATCCATTTTGATTCGGGATATTTGGTGATGCTGACCGGGTTGGTGGGAACGACCATCGCTCCGTGGCAGTTTTTTTATCTGCAAGCGGGATTTGTCGAGAAGCGGGTGAGCGTGCGTCAATATCCGCAAGCGCGAGCCGATGTACTGGTAGGAAGTATAAGTTGCATGGTGATCGTCTTTTTCATCATTGTGTGCACAGCGGCGACTCTGTATACGCATGGCATGCGAAACATTGATAACGCGCGGGACGCGGCGGAGGCGTTGCGGCCACTGGCCGGGCCTTGGGCGGCGTATACGTTTGCTTTTGGCTTGCTGAACGCTTCGCTATTCGCGGCTAGCATTTTGCCGCTGTCCACGGCGCACGTAATATGCGAAGGACTTGGCTTCGAGGCGGGAATTGATAACAAGTTTTCGGAAGCGCCAATTTTTTACTGGCTCTATACCTTGCTCATCGTCATAGGGGCAGGAGTGGTGTTGATGACGAATAAGCTGTGGACCATTCTGATATTTTCGCAGGTAGGGAATGGCATTTGGCTGCCAGTGGTCGTGATTTTCATCCTGCTCCTGGTGAATCGCAAGGACTTAATGGGCGAGCACACCAACACGCTGACGTTCAATATAGTGGCCTGGGTCACGGCGATTGCCATGATTGTTCTCACGTTGTTCCTGACCTATACGGCGTTGTTTATGTCAGGTAGTCCGTCTGGTTAAACACCTTAGTTTCTCGCCAGACACCAGGCATTGCGGATGCACTGGGCGTGTGTTAACTTTGCGGCATAAAGAGGATTTGCTGGATTGAGCCTGACCGAAGCCAAATCGACGCCGCTGCTGCAAGTTTCCGCGGAGCACGGACTGGGAACGGTGAATGCCGAAGAGGCTTCGCTGCTGGAGTCCCTGGATTTGACGCGACTACCGCGCCATATCGCGGTGATCATGGATGGCAACGGCAGGTGGGCGCAAAAGCGCCATTTGCCGCGCGTCGCGGGACACCAGTCGGGGACCAAGTCCGCTCGAATCACGATAGAAACCTGCGCCCGGCTGAAAGTTCAGGCCCTCACGCTTTACGCGTTCTCAGTGGAAAACTGGCGCCGCCCGAAAGCCGAGATTGAGTTTCTGATGCAACTGCTGCGGGAGTATCTGCGGCGCGAGATGCCGCTGCTGCAAAAAAACAATATTCAAATGCGGTTCCTTGGGCGTTCGAATGAGCTGCCGGAAGCGGTGCAAAGAGATACACGGGAAGCCATGGAGGCCACGGCGGATAACACGGGAATGGTGCTGAGCGTGGCACTGAACTATGGCGGACGCGCGGAAATTGTAGATGCCATGAATTCGATTCTGGCGGAACGCGACAGTCACAATGGGCGCAACGGGCACGGCGCGGGCTCCGCAGTCACCGAGGAACAACTGGAGCGTCACCTTTATACTGGTGGCCTCCCGGATCCGGACCTCTTGATTCGCACGAGCGGGGAGATGCGGGTGAGTAATTTCCTGTTGTGGCAAATTGCCTACGCGGAAATATTCGTGACCGAAACGCTCTGGCCGGACTTCAATCGCGCTCGCTTGCTGGAAGCGCTGGTGGAATATCAGAAGCGGGAGCGACGGTACGGTGGAATCCGCGAAGGGGAGCCGTCTCGAGAAACTTCGGGGAAATAGATCTTCGGTGTGCTGCAATTTTACGCGGGCGATTTTATGCGCAGAACGGCAGCGCGACATTCGTTATAAATCGCTGGGCGTTATATATTCCTACGTTAACAATCCGTATCCATCCTAGGACTTAATCCGTTGCTATGATGACACTCTGATGTGGATTCGTCGGGAGACTGGCGTTCGATGACCTGGAAAAGAGTGGTTACGGCAGCGCTGCTAATACCGATTGTTGTGGGACTGGTTTTATACGGTTCTACCGCGGCAGTAGCTGTGGCCACAGCGGTGATCGTTTTGTTGGCGCTTGTGGAATATTTTCGCCTCGGGGACGCGGTCGGTCATCGGGCGTATCGCCTTTGGACGGCAACATGCGCGCTTGTCTTGATATTTGTGCAATACACGGCAGATGTTGTGGAATTTTTTGGAGCACGCAACGGAGTGGGCGAAGTCTTTTTTTTATTTGTTGTGGGCATCGGCGTACTGACTCTGTTCACGAAGCGGCCGATGGTAGAGGCTTTGCCCTCGGCTGGAATCAGCTCCAGCGCGCTGCTGTTGGTGGCTTTTCCTCTTACTTATGCGATCCGATTGCATGGGGTGGCGCAGGGTCCGGTGCTGTTGCTTTTCGCACTGGTGATTACGTGGGTTGGGGACTCGGTGGCTTATTTTGTGGGGGGGGCCTTTGGCAAGAATCCTTTGGCGCCGCATTTGAGTCCGAAGAAAACATGGGAAGGATCGGTGGCAAGTTTTGCGGGGTCGTTAGTGGTGGCGGTAATTTTCAGGCGGTGGCTCAATGCGTCACTTCCGTTGTTGCTGGGAATGGCTGCCGTGGGCAATGTGGCTGGACAGATGGGCGACCTGTTGGAGTCGGCTTATAAGCGCAGCGTTGGCGTGAAGGATTCAGGAGGACTGTTGCCCGGGCATGGTGGTGTACTGGACCGCATAGACGCGCTGATTCTGACGATTCCGGTTGTCTGGTATTATTGGATATTGTGCTGCGCGGCGTGACGGACCTCTTGACGAACCTGAGGGGTTGAAGTTTTTTGGAAGGAATTTCTTGAAGTATCTCTCCATATTGGGTTGCACGGGCTCGATAGGCCGGCAAACTCTTTCTGTTGTGGAATCGCTGCGTGAGGGTTTCACGGTTGTTGCGCTGGCTGCGGGTTCGAATCTTGATGAACTGGTCGGCCAGATTGGCCGACACCGCCCGGAAGTGGTTTCCGTTGCGGACGCTTCGAGAGCCGATGAATTAGCGCGGCTGCTGCGCGATAAAAATATTTCGCCGCTGCCCGAGATCCATCATGGACGCGAAGGCATGCTCGCGGTCGGCACGCATGGGAAGGCGGATATTTTGCTTTCCGCGGCGGTTGGCGTTGTGGGACTGGAAGCGACTTACGATGCTGTGAAGCTCGGTAAGACCATCGCGCTCTCCAACAAAGAGGTATTAGTTGCGGCGGGCGAATTGGTGATGCGAGCGGCGCAAAAGGCAGGGAAAGATATACTGCCGGTGGATAGCGAACACAACGCGGTGCACCAATGTTTGCGAGGTGGGACGCATGGAGAAGTGCGCCGATTGGTGTTGACGGCGTCCGGCGGGCCTTTTCGCAAAACGCCGCTGGCAGAGATGCACAGCGTTACACCTGAGCAGGCGCTGGCACATCCGAAGTGGCGCATGGGCAACCGTATTACGATTGATTCAGCGACGATGATGAACAAAGGCTTCGAGGTGATTGAAGCACGGTGGCTGTTTGGCGTGCAGCCGGAGCAGATTGAGGTGATGATTCATCCGCAATCGACGGTGCACTCCATGGTGGAATTTGTGGATGGTTCTGTTTTGGCGCAACTGGGACCAACCGACATGCGACTGCCCATCCAATATGCGTTAACCTATCCTGAGAGGATGGCATCTAAGGAATTGGCTTTGGAATGGTCTAAGTTGCGTCGCCTGGATTTTGCGAAGCCATCGACCCGCCGGTTTCCATGCCTACGCCTGGCCAGAGAAGCGCTGAAAAAGGGTGGCGCAATGCCCTGCGCATTAAATGCCGCGGACGAAATAGCGGTGGCGGCTTTCCTGGAGCAGCGGTTACCGTTTTCGGGGATACCGGAAGTGATCGAGAAAGTTTTGGCGCGCACGCCGCGTATCAAGTTTGAGAACATGGATGAGGTGCTGGCCGCGGACCGTGAAGCACGCCGAATGGCTAAAGAAGAAGTGGAACGACTGATGCAAACAACTGCCGTAGCATCGTAATATTCTGTCGAACGTTTAAAGGCGAAGGGAAGCAATTATTTATGAGCTGGATTTTCGGAACATTGCTGGTGCTGGGCGTGCTGATTACCGTTCACGAGTGGGGACATTTTATTGTCGCGCGATTTTTCGGCGTGCGCGTGGACGTTTTTTCCATTGGATTTGGGCCGAGGATTTTTGGGGTGAAGCGCGGGGACACAGACTATCGCGTGAGTGCCGTACCTCTTGGTGGTTATGTGCGCATGGCGGGGCAGGATCTTTCCGAGGTGGATTCGGCTGGACCCGCGCCGACCGGAGCGCCCGATGAATTGTCTAGCAAACCGCGGTGGCAGCGAGCACTGATTTCGCTGGCCGGACCGGTCGTCAATTTGATTCTACCCATTTTACTTTTTGGAGTGTTTTACTGGGTCCACGGGACACCGTATCCGCAGTATTTGGATCAGCCCGCAGTGATCGCGGGGCTATCGCAGAACGATCCGCTTGCGCGTTCCGGCGTCGCAGTCGGGGATCGCATCGCAGCGGTGAACGGCGTGAACACCGCGACCTGGGAGCAGGCGGATGACAAAATACTTGATCCGTCCAACGATGTGGTGCACCTGACGATTCAACGTGAGGGAAACACGCGCAACGTGGAAGTGCGCGCTAAGGACCTGGCAGATTCGAAGGCGCTGGGCAGCTACCATCCTATTCCTCCGATAATCGACCAAATCATGAAAGGGCAAGCGGCACATCGCTCCGGGATGAAATCAGGGGATCACGTTGTATCCGTAAACGGATCGCCGGTCGGAAACTGGCCGGAATTTGTGGATATCGTGCAGCATTCGAATGGCAACGCTTTGCAGGTCGGCGTGATGCGCGATTCGAAACCGGTGACGCTGACGATGAAGCCGGAATGGCTTGCTGATGAGGATGGGAAGTATGCCTACCGAATCGGTATCAGCCCGAAGATTGCGCTCGCGTATAAGAGGACTTCGTTTACGACGGCTTTTAGTTCGGCGATGGCAGAAACGTGGTCGGGCACAGTGCGATTGTTAGCGACGGTAAGCAAACTGGTGACCGGCAAACTATCGGTGAAGCAATTGCAGGGCGTCGTGAGCATTGCGGATCAGGCCGGACATGCGGTGCAAGACGGGAGTCTGGCGCTGGTAAATCTGATGGCGATCATCAGCTTGAATCTCGGGATCCTGAATCTTTTGCCCATACCGATACTCGACGGCGGAAATATTCTGCTCCTATCCATCGAAGGCCTTCTGCGCAGGGACATGAGCATGGCTTTTAAGATACGCTTTGTGCAGGCCGGATTAGTGTTTCTTTTACTGATCTTCACGGTGGTTATGTACAACGACGTGATGCGCCGCCTGCCGATTCATTCCTAGCCGCGGGTTGGGCGTGGCGAACACTTCGGAGATAGCAAATGGCTTCCTCGCCGACGCACCGTGCATCCACCGGAGAGCGGCTTAATACCGAGCAAACAACTGGAAAACTTCAGTCGGCTTTGCGCGAGCGTGGGATTCGCATGACGCGGCAGCGTCAAGCGATACTGCGTGTAATGGATGAAGCGGAGCAGCACCTGGACGTGGACCAGATTCTTTCACGCGCGCAAAAGCTCGATTCAGCGGTGCATCTGGTTACCGTCTATCGCACCATCGACCTTCTAAAAAAACATGGACTGATCGACGAGCTGGACCTGCTGCATTTACGGGGCGACCGTCATTACTACGAAACGCATGGGCCGCGAGATCATATACACGTGGCTTGCCTGGGTTGCGGGCAAGTGCGCGAGTTTGAAAGCCGCTTGTACGAGCAATTAAAAGAGCAAATCGCCCGGGACTTTCGAATGAAGGTGACGATTTCGCGGACGGAAGTGGGCGGCTACTGCGAAGCGTGCATGCAAAAGCAGCGCCACTGACACCTGGTCAGACCGGATGGCGCAGGGAACGGAAGCGCCGCAGCATGCTGAAAAATCTGTTGGCTTTGGCGATGTCTCGCGCGATTTGAAGGCGCAACTCGTCCGCTCCATTGAATTTTTTTTCATCGCGCAACCGCTTCCAGAAGCGAACTTCAATACGTTCAGGAGTAAAGTTTCCGGAATAATCCAGCAAGTGGGTCTCGACGCTTAAGGCGCTGCCGTTGAATGTCGGACGCATGCCCACGTTCGTGACGGAACGGTGGCTGCTGCTCTCGCCGTCGAGGAGTGTTCTGGTGATGTAAACTCCGCGGCCCGGTAAAAGCTCCTGCTCAGGCGAAAGATTGAGGGTGGGAAACGTGAAACGGCGTCCTGTGCCTGTCCCGCCTACAACCTGGCCAGTTAAAACAAATGGCCGCCCCAAAAGCCGTGCGGCCTTGGTTACATCCCCATCGGCAATGAGTTTTCGGATGAGCGTGCTGGAAATAATTTCCTTTTTGTAAATTACGGGCGCTTGAATAACCACCTCAAAACCGTGACGCAGGCCAAGTTCGCGAAGCAGCGTGACGTTACCTTTTTGCTTGTGACCAAAGCGAAAATTCTCCCCAACCACTACGGACCGCGCTTGCAGGTCGCGCACTAAAATTTGTTCGACGAATTCTTCGGCGGACAGCTGAGATAGCTCTTGGGTGAACGGCAGAACTACGGTGGCTTCCATTTCTTCGAGGGCAAACCATTCGAGCCTTTGCTGGTTGGTGGAGAGGCGTAGCGGCGCGGATTCTGGGCGCAGAACTTTTAGTGGAGGCGGTTCGAAAGTTAAGGCGGTGGGGACTGCGCCACTTTCCCGAGCATGCTGAACGGCGTGGTTCAAAATCATTTGATGACCGAGGTGGATGCCGTCGAAATTTCCGACTACCAGAACGCTGCCGCGGCCGGAGCGGCCGTACCGTGCCGCCCATTCTTTCGAGGAAGCGAACACGGATGCGCTGCCTGGTTGGTCTACTAGTGTGGGGACGGCGGTTGTTGGCAAAGAAATCACAGGCTTGTCGACGGCAACAAGGAACTGCAGCCCGTCGTAAGCCATTTGAATATTGTTGAAGCCGAGCTTGCGAAGGCGCTCGTTGGTGGCGGCGTGTGGCAGTTCATGGGCGATGTGCGTGAACCAGGCGCGACGCGGCTTGATGGTTTCGATCAGCGCCAACGCCTGTTCGACGGTTTGGTGCATGGGATGTGGGACGTCGCGGAGAGCATCGACAATCAAGTCGTCCAAATCCTGGAGCAGCGCGCGTGAAGTATCCGGCACGCGACTGAAATCGGTGAGATAGGCGGCTTTGCCGAAGCGAAAACCGAGGACCTCCATTTCGCCGTGGATGAGCGGAATGGGAACGAACGTCACACCCAGCAAGTCGAACGGGCCGTCAATCACGCGCAGGCTGACACTTGGGACGGCACTGAGTCGCGGGGCATCATCAAAGACATAAGAAAACGCGCGACGGAGTACACGAAAGGTTTCTTCGTTGCTGTAGACGGGCAAGGCGATGCGCTGCCGCAAATTAAAAGGCCTGACATCATCGAATCCCATAATGTGATCGGCGTGGCCATGGGTTAACAGCAGGGCGTCGAGGCGATCCAAGCCGGCGCGTAGAGCCTGGGTGCGAAAATCGGGCGTGGTGTCGATCACGACGTTCTGGCCGTTGCGGGAGAGCAAAATTGATGGCCGAAGCCGTTTGTCGAACGGATCGGCGGAATCGCACACCGGGCAGTGGCAACCGAGCGTCGGGACGCCCATGGAAGTGCCGGAGCCGAGGACGGTAAGCTGAATGGGCGCGGAATTCATTTCGCGGGATGCGGCGAATCACCAGAATGAATCTGCAACAATTGGTTCAAGTACGTGGCCGGAAGCTAGGGCCGCGTTTTTGCTTTTTGCGCGCCGGCGGTGGCTTGCGCGGCGAGCGCCTGATTTACTTCCAGATAGGTGATTTTCAATTTGCCCAGCAAGTCGAGGAGCATGGAATCTTCTTCAGGAGCGAGATTGCCTCGAGTTTTTTCCTGAAGGGCGTCGAGCATATCGATCATTTCCCTTGCGGCTTCCGGATCGATCATGGGCTGACCGGTGCGCGGGTCCGCATAGGCGCCAAGAACCATGGCGGTGTTGCTGCCGATCATGCGCACCAGATTCTCGAAGGCGGCGGAGCGCTTGGGCGTTTCGGCTGCAGGCGGAGCGGCAGCGGCAGCGGCGGGTTGAGCTGCATTCGCAGGGGGCTGTTTGGCTGCTGCCATGCGCTCTTCACGCTTTTCTTCCTCCACAATTTCAGGGCGCAACTCGCCTTCAGAAGTGAAAGGACGGCGGTCGATTACGCGAAAAGTTTCTTCGTGTCGTGGGTCTTCGTTTTTTTTGTCAGGCAAGGCTGGTTCCTCATTAGTTCAGTTCAGAATAAGTTTATCATGTCGGGTATCCGGTTGGGGACGGCCCTTGGTCCGTCGCTGGGCCAGCATAGTCTATACTGGCGAAGCACAGGGTAGTCGTACAGAAATGCCAAGGTGTCCGTTACAAAACGATGGCTTCGCGATCGAAAAAAATAATAAAAAATAAGAGGCGCAGGTCCGCCGCCGGAAAAACTTTCAAGCGCAAGGGCGGCGAGGCCGGGCAGTGGTTCGAGAAACTTGTAAAGTTGCAAGCTCGTCTGCGCGCGCCCAACGGCTGCCCATGGGATCGCGAACAGACGCATTCCTCCCTTAGAACATATCTGATCGAAGAGGCTTACGAAGTTATTGACGCTATGGAAAGCGGAGACGACGCGAAGTTTGCCGAGGAAATGGGGGATTTGTTACTGCAGGTTGTATTTCACTCACAAATTGCGCGTGAACAAGGCAGATTCACGGTTGCCGACGTCATTCGAGAGATCCACGAAAAAATGGTTCGGCGTCATCCACACGTTTTTGGGGAAAAGCGGGCCAAGAATGCGGCCGAGGTACTGAAGAATTGGGAACAAATCAAACGAGAAGAACGGCGAAGAAAAAAGGGTGCAAATGCGGAGGAAGGGAAAAAAGAATCCCTGCTTGACGGCATCCCTCGCGGACTTCCCGGGTTGATGGAAGGTTTTCAACTCACGCGGCGCGCTGCACGGATTGGATTTGATTGGGATACCACGGAAGGAATTTTTGCGAAGCTGGACGAGGAAGTGGGCGAGCTACGGCGCGCGCTCGCGGAAGGCCGGGCTGCGGAGATTGAAGGGGAAGTTGGCGACTTGCTTTTTGTAAGCATGAATGTCGCCCGGTTCCTGAAGATTGACCCGGAGATTGCGATAAAAAAAGCCAACGCGAAGTTTTCGCAGCGATTCCGGGAGATGGAAGCCATGGCAGTTACAGGTGGCGCCACGCTTCCGAATGTCCCTCGAGAACAGATGGAAGAATTATGGGAGCGAGCCAAACTTCGCTTAGGGGCCGCAAAAAAACAGGCGGCTCGATGAGTGAGGAGCTGGTCGTTCGCAAATGCGAAACGCTAGCGGACTTAAAACGGTGCTGCAAGCTGCAACAAGCAATTTGGAAGGAAGACGACCTGGACGTGGAGCCGGTCACGATAATGGTGGTGGCGGCGCGCACGGGCGGACAGGTGCTCGGAGCATTTTATGGTGGCGAACTGGTAGGGTTCACCGAGGCTCTGGTTGGTTTGAAGGATGGTCAACCGTACTTACACTCGCACGTGACGGGCGTGGCGGAGGGTTACCGCGATAGAGGAATAGGGCGGTCGTTAAAACTGTTTCAACGCACGGAGGCGCTTTCTCGTGGAGTGCGGCTAATACAGTGGACTTTCGATCCTTTGGAGACGCGGAACGCGCACTTCAATCTCAATTGCCTGGGCGCCATATCGCGGCAATTTATTCCCAATTTGTATGGCATTACTTCGAGTCCGCTTCATCGCGGGCTACCTACGGACCGATTGCTGGCGGAATGGCATTTGGACTCGCAGCGTGTTAAGAAACTGGCCGAAGCTGGGCCCTCTATGGCCGCTAACGGACAATCGAACGGGGCCACTATCCACGTTCCGGCAGAACTTGAAGAGTGGAAGAGAAACGATTTGCAGAGAGTAATTCAAACGCAGGAACGGATCCGGCACGAGTTTTCGAGCTGGTTTGCAAGGGGCTATGCGGCGGTCGGGGTGCATGTTTCGCCGGAAGGATGGGCATATCAACTGTCGAACGGAGACTGGTCCAGGCAAGGATATTGATGCAAATACGTGAGCTGCAAATTCGTGAAATTCACATGGAACTGGTCGAGCCGTTTGAGACCAGCATGGGGCGGCTGCAATCTCGACGAATCTTGCTGGTCGAAGCGAATGTGGATGGAGTCGTCGGGTTTGGCGAATGCACAGCGGGAGAGAATCCTTTTTATTCACCCGAGGACACGGATACTGCGTGGCACGTTCTGCGACGATATTTGTGGCCCATGGTGAAGGGGAAGGAGTTTTCGTCACCGGCGGAGATTTACGGTTTCGTGGACCAAGTGCGGGGCCACAACATGGCTAAAGCTTCACTTGAATGCGCGGTCTGGGACGGCGTAGCCAAGATGCAGAACGCGCCGCTGTGGAAGCTTTTGGGGGGTAGCCGGCAAGAGATTTCCAGCGGCGTGTCCATTGGCATTAAAGATTCACTTGAAGACCTGGTTGCTACGGTGAAAAAGGAAATTACCGCAGGCTATCAGCGCATCAAGTTAAAGATTAAGCCTGGCAAAGATTTGGAACAGGTTAGCCGCGTTCGCCAGGAGTTTCCGCGTATCAAACTGATGGTTGATGCGAACTCCGCCTATACGATGGCGGACTGGCCGCTTTTGAAGCGGATGGACGCTTTCTATTTAATGATGATTGAACAGCCCCTGGGCTGGGACGATTTATTCGGGCACGTAAAGTTGCAAAAGGAACTCAATACCCCGATTTGTCTGGATGAATGCATCCACACCTTTGAGCAGGCCGAAGCGGCGCTAGCACTGGGGGCCTGCAAGATTATCAACGTGAAACTGGGTCGAGTTGGCGGTCACGCGCAGGCGCGGCGGATACATGATCTTTGCGAGAAGAACGGGATGCCAGTATGGTGCGGCGGCATGCTGGAGTCTGGCATCGGCAGGGCTCACAATATCGCGATGTCCACGCTGCAAAATTTTTCGCTGCCGGGGGATGTTAGCGCCAGCAGCCGTTACTGGCGGGAAGACATTATTGAGCCGGAAGTGATGGTTTCCGGCACCGGAACCATTCGCGTGCCAACGGGTTCGGGAATTGGATTTCAGCCTCGAATCGACTTGATCGAGAAATTAACTGTGCGCAAAGAGCGCTTGGTTTGATTGCTATCGGCGGCGAGAGACAAGGGTAACGAACATTCCCAACAGGAAGCCGCCTATGTGCGCCCACCACGCAACCCCGCCCGTTGCAACCGCGCCGATGCTGCCAATGCCCTGAAGAAATTGGATCAAGAACCAGTATACGAGAATAAGAACGGCGGGAATTTCCAAGAGAAAAATGACGACGAGCGTCAGGACGCGGGCGCGTGGGTACAAGACCAAGTAGGCACCCATTACGCCGGAAATCGCTCCGCTGGCTCCTAAGGCTGGGACGTAAGACCCCCAATTGAAAAAGATATGCACCAGGCCGGCGCCGACGCCGCAAAACAAATAGAAGAGAAGATAGCCGAGGTGGCCGAAATAGTCCTCCACATTGTCGCCAAAAATCCATAGGAAGAGCATGTTTCCCAGGATGTGCATGATGCCGCCATGGAGGAACATACTGGTTAGCAGCGGAAAGAATGCCGCCGAAAATCCTTCGTGACCAGCAAAAAAGGCGGGCACCCGCGCGGGTATCGTGGCGTTCGTTAATAAGAACAGGTTAAACGCAGAGTGAGGCGCCATAATTTCGAGGTTCATCTCGTAGAAAAATACGGCTACGTTGGTGAGAATCAACAGGATGTTTACGAAAGGGAAGGTGCGGCGGGGGTTTAGGTCCTTCAGCGGGATGAACATGTGGGACGAAGTGCGCGCGCTCCACGGGACATGATTTTGGTTGGTGCGAGTCCGAAAGAAGAATAACGAAGAAGGCGGGGAATGGAAAGTCAGGAGGGCGAGAAGTGCGTCTCATAATTAATTCTAGGAAGGAGGTTGGTTAACAGAATCCTGGAATGGGTAAAACTCGACAAATGTGGGCGGATTAGAGTGCATAATCGGCTTTCTTTCGTTCACTCGGTTTGGTATTTTTCTAACCCGATCAGAGCTTTGTGGCATTACAGCTTCTCCACGGCATGCTCTCCGAGTCAGAAAAGTTTTGGAAATTTTCATGCGCGCATTGCGAAGTGAGAGAGCGTGTGATAATTATTACTGTTCCCGCGAGGCGCATGATTCGGACTGTAACGAAAGTTCGTTTAAACTGGCGTCGGCGCGCCGACAGCCCATGCCTGCACACGAGACGGAAGCAATCATTCTAAAAACTTTTCCGCTGGGCGAGGCGGATCGCGTGGTCAGCTTTCTGGGGCGGTCCTCGGGCCGGATCCGCGGGGTGGCGGCGGGCGCGCGGAAGTTGTCGAACCGCTACGGGTCATCCCTGGAAGTTTTATCGCACGTGCAGCTCTGGTATGTGGAACGCGAGACGCGGGACCTGGTGCGTATTCAGCAGTGCGAGTTGCTGGAATCGTTTCACAAGGCGCAGAGCGATTACGGGCTGGCCACCGGACTGGCGCTGATCAGCGAGATTGCCGAATTGGTTTTGCCTGAGCGCGAAGTGGCCGAACCGATGTTCCGGTTAATTTTATTGACTGCACGGGAAGTGGTTCGCACCGGAGATTGGACGCTGCCGGCGACTTACTTTGCATTCTGGACCGTACGGCTCGGTGGTTTGCTTCCGCGGTTTGATCGCTGCGCGGTTTGCAGCAAGGCGCTCGGAGCGGAGGCGTCGTTTCATGCATCCTGGAGCCCAGGACTTTTATGTCAAGCCTGCAAGCGCCCGGGCATGACGTTGCTGCGCGTGCAGGGGCGTCAACTCGGCGAGCGCTTCACCAAGGAAAAACTGGCCGACTTGGCGGCAGACGCGATACCTGCGGAATCCGTCAATGAGTTACGCGAGGCGGCACTGAGTTGGATCGAGCACCAAACGGAGCGGAAAATACGAACGCGCGAACTTTTGGAGACTCTTTGAAAACTAAAGTAAAACTTGAAGGGGAGCTCAGGGGACTAACATTCCAGGATTTGATTCTTAAGCTATCGCATTTCTGGGTCAAGCACGGTTGCGTATTGCAGCAGCCCTACGACACAGAGGTTGGCGCTGGCACGATGCATCCTGAAACGTTTTTGCGTGTTTTGGGAGCGAGCCCTTACCGCGTCGCGTACGTACAGCCGAGCCGCCGGCCGACTGACGGGCGCTATGGCGAGAATCCGAATCGGCTATACAAGCACACGCAATTTCAGGTGATTCTCAAGCCGGCTCCGGCGGACGTTCAGGATGTGTATCTGCAAAGCCTGGCGGCCATCGGTATTGACCTTCGCGAGCACGATATTCGTTTTGAAGAAGACAATTGGGAGTCGCCGACGCTGGGGGCCTGGGGGATTGGCTGGCAGGTGCTGCTGGACGGCCTGGAGATTACACAGTTCACGTACTTCCAACAGAGCGGTGGGATTGACCTCGATCCGATTTCCGTGGAACTGACTTACGGTCTGGAGCGTATTTGCGCGTTTTTGCAAGGCGTGGAAAGTGTATACGACATGCGCTGGTCAGCGGACAAGACGTACGGCGACATTCGCTTGATGGAAGAGCAGCAACTGTCAGAGTATAGTTTTGACCGCAGCGACGCGGCTGCATTGCGCTCCGAATTTGAATTGAACGAGAAACAGGCGAAGGAGCTGGTCACAGGTTTTGCCGAAGCTAAGGGCACTGCGCGGCAGCGTTTCCCGCTGCTGGCGGCCTACGACCATTGCCTCAAGTGTTCGCACCTGTTCAATATGTTGGACGCCAGGGGAGTGATTTCGACGACCGAGCGGGCGGCACTGATGGCGCGTGTTCGCGGCGTGGCGTGCCGCACTGCGGCTGCGTATTTGGAGCAGATTGGCGGGGCGACAGTGCGACGCAATGAGCGTCCTGCATCGCCGTCCGCGGGACCGAGCGAGGGCCGCTCGTGAAAGCCAGGAATCCTCAGACGGTAGAGTTGCTATTTGAAATTGGGTGCGAGGAGATTCCGGCGGGGATGTTGCCACGCGCCGAAGAAGAATTAAAAGCCAACATTGAAAAACTGCTGGCCACCGAGGACATGATGGCGGGGGTGTCCGTGGAGACGTTTGGCGGGCCGCGGCGGCTGACGGCGTGGGTGCGCGGGTTACAGGCGAAACAGGCGGATGTGGAAGTAGAGGTGACCGGACCGCCGAAGTCAGTGGCTTACGATTCTGTCGGCGCGCCGACACGAGCGGCGGTGAGCTTCTCGGAGAAGCAGGGCGTGTCGCTCGACAAGATTTATTTTGTGCAGACCCCAAAGGGGGAGTACCTGGCCGTAAAGATATTCAAAAAGGGTCGCACTGCGGAACAGGCGTTACACGAAATTCTACCGCGTGCGGTGCATGACCTTAGCTGGCCGAAGACGATGACGTGGACGGGGTTGGAAGGGGCGCGTTTTATTCGACCGATCCGGTGGATGGTGGCTACGCTAAATGGGAGGCCGTTCAAAGTTAGCTACGCCGGGGTCACCGCGGGAAACCTGACCAACGGTCACCGATTCCTAGGGAAGCCGGGAATTCGCGTAAGCACGTTCGCGGATTATGAAAAGAAGCTGCGCGCCAATGGGGTGATTGTTCGTCCGGCAGAGCGCCGTCTAAAAATAGAGAAAGAGTTGGAGGCGGTGGCGAAGCGTGGCGGGTATCGCGTGCATGCGGACGAGGCGCTGCTGAAACTAGTGACTTATTTGAATGAGTACCCAAAAGTATTAGAGGGGAACTTCGATCCGGCGTTTCTGGAATTGCCGGATGAGATTTTGGTGACGGTGATGCGAGGTCACCAGAAATACTTTGCGGTTGAGAAGCGTGGAGGGGAACTGGCACCACACTTTTTGGCGGTGATTAATCTTGCCAAGGACGTGAAAGGATTGGTTCGGGCCGGACACGAACGAGTGCTGCGAGCGCGATTCGCGGACGCGCAATTTTTCTGGAACGCGGATCAAAAGTGTCGGCTCGCCGACTATCTTCCGCGACTTGAGCGCGTGACCTATGAGTCTCGCCTGGGAAGTTATCGCGACAAAGTGGAGCGCTTCCGCGCGATAGCCCGGTGGCTTACGGTGCAGTGGTTCAATCAAGGGATTTTGCAGGCGCATGTTGCCGAGGCGGACCGAGCCAGCGAGCTCGCCAAGTGCGACCTTGCTACGGATATGGTGCGGGAATTTCCCGAGCTGCAGGGCATCGTGGGCGGCCTCTACGCGCGAGTGCAGAGCGAACCGGAAGACGTTGCGGACGCGGTTTATGACCAGTATCGGCCTGCGGGGATGGACGACGATATTCCCCGCAACCTCACGGGGTGCGCTGTGGCGCTTGCCGACAAGCTTGATTCCGTGGTGGGTTGCTTTGCGGTGGGCCTGGTTCCAACCGGTTCGAGCGATCCGTATGCGCTGCGTCGCGCCGCATTGGGTATCGTCAAAATTATTTTGGATAAGAAATTGCCGGTGTCATTAACGTTGGCAATCTCCGAGGCTGCGAAGACCTTGCACGCGCTAGCTCCGAAGCGCACCGTGAAGCCGGAGCACCAGGCGCAGGTCTTGGAGTTTCTGCTTGACCGAGCGCGCTTCGTTTTTCGCGAGAAGGAAGGTTTTGGCTATGACGAGGTAAAGGCGGTGCTCGAAGCAGGGAATGATGATTTGGTTGACGCGCAAAAAAGGCTGGTAGCGCTCAAGGCGATTCGCAAATCAAAAAATTTCGAGCCTCTGGCGGTTTCGTTCAAGCGCATCCGAAAGATTTTAGAGAAAGCGGACGGCGGGGATCTGCATCACCCGATTGCGGAAGGCTTGCTGGAGGCGGGCGCGGAGCGGGAGCTATACGATGCGGTGACCGCGGCGAGCGCAAAGATGGCGACGGAGCGCGCATCGCGAAACTATTTGCATGCGCTGGAGGCAGTGGCAGGTTTGCGGAAGTCTGTTGACCGTTTTTTTCAGGAAGTGATGGTAATGGCTGAGGATCAGGCGGTGCGGCGGAATCGTCTTGCGCTGTTGCACAAGCTCAAGCAGGAAGTATCGGCGATAGCGTACCTGGAAGAGATAGGCGGGGAAGAGGCGCGCTGATCCGGGAAATGAAATCGTGCACAGAGTTTGAAGAATTTGTCGGCGCGCCGACTACGGTGGAGGTCGAGGTTCACATCCGGCGGCGTGCAAAGCAGTAGCTCCACAAAATCGCAAACGAGGAAACCAGTGAAAAAATGGGTCTATTTTTTTGGCGCAGGTAAAGCGGAAGGTGACGGCGCGTGGCGGGAACTTCTGGGAGGAAAGGGAGCTGGTCTTGCGGAAATGACCAAGATCGGCTTGCCGGTCCCGGCAGGATTCACGATTTCCACGGAGGCCTGCGACTATTTTTACAAGAATGGAAAAAAGCATCCTCCGGAGCTGAAGAAACAAGTTGCGGACAATGTCGCCAAACTGGAAAAAGTAACGGGCAAGAAGCTGGGAGATGTCCAGAAGCCGCTGCTGGTCAGCGTGCGTTCGGGCTCGGCGCGCTCGATGCCGGGAATGATGGAAACGATTTTGAACCTGGGGCTGAATGACCGGTCGGTTGAGGGACTCGCCGCAGCCACGAAGAACGAGCGATTCGCGTATGACGCGTACCGGCGATTCGTGCAGATGTACTCCACCGTGGTGATGGAAATGTCGAAGGAGGACCTCGAGCACCGCCTGAGGGCGATGAAGCAGCGGTACGGGGTGAAGGAAGATACCGCGGTTTCGGCCGCAGGTTGGAAAGAGCTGGTCGGCGAGTACAAGAAACTGTTTAAGGAAAAGACCGGCGAAAACTTTCCTGACGATCCCATGGAACAGTTGTGGGGCGCGGTGGGCGCGGTGTTTGGATCGTGGATGGCGGAGAAGGCGGTGACGTACCGGCGGGTGGAAAAGATTACTGGATTGGTGGGTACAGGAGTCAATGTGCAGCAGATGGTCTTCGGCAACACGGGGGACAATTCCGGCACCGGGGTTTGCTTTACGCGCGACCCGAGCTCTGGCGAGAAGGTTTTTTATGGCGACTACCTTTCCAATGCGCAAGGCGAGGACGTGGTGGCAGGGATACGTACGCCGATGCCGCTGCGACAGATGGCAAAGATAATGCCGAAGGTCTATGGGCAGCTCGAGAAGGTTCGAGTAAAACTTGAGAAACACTATCGCGATATGCAGGACATGGAGTTCACCGTAGAAGAGGGCACGCTGTACATGCTGCAGACGCGGACGGGCAAGCGAACGCCGTCGGCGGCGTTTCATATTGCAGTAGACATGGCCAACGAGAAGCTAATCACGCGCGAAGAAGCGCTGCTGCGTATCAAGTCGGAGGATATTGAACGGCTTTTCTACCCGGTCATTGACTCGAAGGTGGATAAGAAATCCCTCGCGAACCGGATCATCGCGACCGGGATCAATGCGGTTCCAGGCGCGGCTGTGGGGAAGGTAGTTTTCTCTGCGCAAGAAGCGGAGGAGTGGGCCGCAAAAGGGGAGAAGGTGATTTTGGTACGCCGTGAAACCAGCCCGGAAGATGTGGGCGGCATGGCGGTGGCACAAGGCATTTTGACGGCGACTGGTGGCAAGACGAGTCACGCGGCGGTGGTGGCGCGCGGCTGGGGCAAATGCTGCATCGTTGGCGCCGAGGGCGTGGATATCGATTACAAGACCCGGCAGTTTACGTCGAAGGGAAAGGTTGTGAAGGAAGGTGACTGGCTCACGCTTGATGGCAGTGAAGGCATTGTTTATAGCGATGCGATGCCGCTGGTGATTCCGGCGCTGACCAAGGCCTATACCACCTTCATGGACTGGGCGGACGAGACGCGCTTGCTTGGGGTGCGCACTAACGCGGATACGCCGCAAGACGCACGCAAGGCGCGGGAGTTCGGCGCGGAGGGAATTGGACTGTGCCGCACCGAGCATATGTTCTTCACAGATTTTGAACATCCGGAGAGGAGCCACGACCGGCAACTGGCCATCCAGGAAATGATTCTCGCCAACGATAAGGAATCGCGTGTCGCGGCGTTGAACAAGCTTCTTCCATTCCAGCGGCGGGACTTCGTGGGCATCTTCCAGGCAATGGACGGCTTTCCGGTAACGATTCGGTTGATTGATCCTCCGCTGCACGAGTTTGTGCCGCACGAAAAGGCGAAGCAGGTCGAGCTCGCGAAGGAACTTGGCATTAGCGTAGAGACGGTCGCTCGCCGCGTGGAACAATTGCATGAAGCGAATCCGATGCTGGGGCACCGCGGTTGCCGATTGGCGATCACGTACCCGGAGATTTTGGAAATGCAAGTGCGCGCGATTATCGAGGCGGCGATTGAGTGTCAGCGGGGCCGAGTTAAAGTATTACCTGAGATCATGATTCCATTAGTACTGGATCGCAAAGAGCTCTCGATAGTAGCACAGGCCACCAGACGAGTAGCAGATGAGCTGATCAGTAAGGCGGGATTGAAGTTGCCTTATCTTGTGGGAACGATGATCGAGTTGCCGCGGGCGGCATTGTTGGCGAATGAGATTGCCGAGGTTGCCGAGTTCTTTTCTTTCGGCACCAACGACTTGACGCAAACCACCATGGGGTTGTCCCGAGACGACGCGGGACGCTTCTTGCCGGACTATGTAGACGAGAAAAAGGCCGGGGTCTTTGCTGCTGATCCGTTCCAATCTTTGGATACTAAGGGTGTAGGAATGCTGATGCGGTGGGGAATTGAAAAGGGCCGTGAGACCCGTCCAAAACTGAAGATCGGGATTTGCGGGGAGCATGGCGGCGATGCAGACAGCGTGAAGTTCTGCCATCAGGCTGGAATGGACTACGTCAGCGCTTCGCCCTACCGTGTGCCTATATCGCGTTTGGCGGCAGCTCAGGCGGTGGTTGAAGAAAAACAATCTGCAAAAGCAAAGGGCAAAAGTAAACGGTAGAGCAATCCGCATTGAAGTAATTGTTTAAGTTAAGGCGTCGCGAGCAAGATGGCTGCGCGGCGCTTTTCTTTTGCGGATAATTTAAGGCCGACTGCGGATGAAGTAAACCTTCAAGTAGGCATCTTGAAGAAAAAATACATTCCCAGAAACAGAAAGATAAGATCGGGCGACCAGCCAGCCAATAGGGGCGGTAGTTGGCCGACGCCACCCATGGCCTGGAGCAAGGCTGCCACAGACCAGTAGATCACCCCGATACCGATGCCCAAAGCTACGCCGCCGATGGCTCCACGGGCACCTACGAGAAGGGCGAACGGTATTGCCAAGAGCATGCTTACCGGCGCAATACAGGGATACGCAAATTTGCGGTGCCACTCCACGCTGAGAAAGGACACGTCAAAGCCAGCAAGCCTTAGGCCTCGGATATACCGGCGCAGCTCCCGCCAATTCATTTGGGTGGCCTGCAGAACCTCGCGGTTGAAATAAGAAGGCGGCTCGGTGAGTTCGGGCAAGACGGTAGCGTTGAAGCGGTCATACCTCGAGACGGTGCCGTCCGCGAAGTCGCGAACCCATCCAGACTCGAGCAGCCACATTTTTTGCGAATCCGACCACTGCGCGCGAGAAGCGAAGATTCGGCGCTTAATTTGAAAGGACGAGGGATCGAGCTCCACCACGTTTAGACCGCCGAAAAGATTTAGAGAAGGCTGGAAAAGGTCGTAGTTATAGATTTTTGACTTTTCGCCAAAAATCCACTTTTGCGGGCGAGTGTAGGTCTGAGGTGGCCGGCCTTTGATTTGGTTTCGCAGGGCGTCTTGACGCTGGTTGGCGTACGGAAGATAGGTGTCGTCGAGCAGCACCATGCAGCCGGCAATCGCGACGCCAGCGAGCAGGAGAGGCGCAGCGAGGCGGTGCATGCTGATGCCGCTGGCTTTGAAAGCTACCAATTCATTGTTTTTGCTGAAAATCCCCAGGGTAACGAGAACAGCCACCAACGCTGCCAAGGGCGTGAGCTGATACACCAGGTAGGGAACCAGGAAACGGAAGTAGTTTATCACCGTGAAAAAAGGCACGCGATGGCGCGCCACATCGTCCAAAACTTCAAAGAAGGTAAAAATCTCGAAAAGAAAAACAAACAGCGCCATTAACAGGACGAAGTAATAGAGGAAACGACGCAGGACATATAAATCCAGTAATTGCGGAAAACTTCCGCTGGAGGGACCAAACTCGTCGGCGGTTCCGTTTATCGCGCGACCGGCGCGCGCGCGAACCACGCGTTTGCGGCGGAAAAAACGCCTCCAGGTTTTAAGGCGTGCGAAAGAGGACCTCAGCCAAACGCTCTCGCCGCGAAATTGTTCCATGCGGGGCAACAGCACCAAACCGAGAAGAGCGAGAGCGGCATTCGCCATCCATATTCCCATCCAGGGCGAAAGGTTTCCTTGCCTGGCTAAGCTGACACCCATCACGAAAACCAGGTAGTAAGCAGCGATCAGGATTATGGCCAAAAGAGTGCCGGCCGCGCGACCACCGCGGCGTGGCTGGGCTCCCAGGGGCACGGCGACCAGCGCAAATACTAAACAGGCCATCGGAAAGGCCCAGCGGCGATGCAGTTCCACGCGGGCTTCGCGCCACCCCAGGCCATTTTCCAACAATAATTCAAGGGCGGAGCGCTCCGGGTTGCTGCGCTGACGCGGGGTGGTAGGCAACAAGCCTGTCACTTCGATGGGCAAATCGCTTTGCCCGAACGAAGTTGTGGAGTAGCGGTCGGGGTCGCTGCGAGAAAATTCATGCGTGGTGCCGCCTTTCAGGTGCAACTCCAGTTTCCCTTGTTTAGGCTCGGCAATGACAATCGCGCTTTCGGCGAGCGTGAGCCGCGAACCGGTTTCGGCGCCGGCCTCGGCGATGAATACGCCGTTCCAATGGGTGCCGCTGGCGGAAACGTTGTTGATGTACAACACGAACTTGGGGAAGCGTTCGTCAAAGACGCGCGGTTGCACCTGAAATGAGATTTGGGAGGTGATCAGGTCAGCTTCAATAGTGCGAAAGGTACGAAGCGCTAAAGGGCCAAACCACAGCGTCATGAGCAAGGTAATTCCGGCTCCGACCAGCGCAAGCGCACCGACTGGGAGGAGGATACGCCGCCGACCGATGCCCAAAGCCGTTAGAGCAATGATTTCGCTGTCGGCGGACATTCGGCCCAATCCGAGTAGCACGCCGATCAATACGGCCATGGGGATGGTGAAGGTGAAGACGCTGGGAATCAGGCATAGAAAAAGTGTGAGAATTTGGGAGCCCGAACCGGTGTGGCGCACAAATAATTCCATCAGCCGAACGAGTTGGGGAACAAAGAAAACGAAGGTGAAGACGGCGAGTCCGAGAAGCGCGTGGCGAGAAACTTCGCGGATGATGTATCGGTCCAGGATGCGCATGGCGCGAGCGCAAAGTGTAGCACGGCGCTGGAGCGCGGTCGGTGTCGGCAACATCGTGACCGATGGAGCGCGAGTCTGTTATTCTTCGCGTGACACTTTCCATGAATCCCTTAGGACGAACTCGGGCCGCGAATGAATAGGGTGCATCTGTCGCTGCTGTGGCACATGCATCAACCACAATACCGCGACCCAGAGAGCGGAACATATGTGCTGCCCTGGACGCGCCTGCATGCGTTGAAAGATTATTGGGGCATGGTAAAAATCCTCGAAGAGTTTCCAGGGTTTCACGCCACGTTCAACGTGGTTCCTTCGCTGGGAATGCAACTCGAAGAATATGCCAGCGGAAAATTCCGCGAACCGTGGTTTACGCTGGCTTTTGCGAAGGCGGAAGGGCTGAGTCGCGAAGACAAAGCGGAGATTCTAGCGCGGGCGTTCCAGGCCAATCAGGATAGATTAATTTCGCGCTGGCCACGATTTGTGGAATTGCATGATTGGTCGCGGCCCGCGGGCGGGGCACAGGCGCTGATCACTTTTACGCCGCGGGATTGGCGTGACTTGCAATTGCTTTCGCAACTGGCGTGGATGGACGAGGAGTGGCTCAACAAAGACGAAGTGGTCTGCCGACTTTCGAACAAAGGCAAGGATTTCACGGAAAAAGATAAAGACGATTTGAAGGCCAAGCAATTGGAGCTTCTCGGCATGGTGCTGCCTATTTATCGCGAAGCGGCGCACCGAGGGCAAATCGAGCTGAGTACCACGCCGTTTTATCATCCGATCCTTCCGTTGATCTGCGATTCCGATATCGCGCGCGTTGCGAATCCGGGAACACCGCTGCCGCGCCGAGCTTTTCGACGGCCTGAGGACGCGCGCGAACAATTGCGACGGGCGCGTGAATACCACGAACGCGTTTTCGGATCGGAACCGGACGGACTATGGCCGTCAGAAGGGTCGGTTTCCGACCAAACTTTAGCAATTGCGGCGGAAGAAGGTTTCCAGTGGTTTGGCACGGATGAAGGAGTGTTGGGAAGAACGCTGAATGTTGGATTTTTTCGCGACGGAAACGGCATCGCGGCGAATGCGGAGAGGTTGTACCAGCCGCTGCGTGTGCAAATCGGCGGAAACAGCATTTCGGGATTGTTTCGCGATCATCATTTATCGGACCTGATCGGATTCGTTTATAGCCGGATAGATGGAAAAGCGGCGGCGCAGGATCTGCACGGAAAGCTGCGACATTTGGGCGAGACAGTGAAGAGTTCGCAGCCCTTGACGGTTTCTCTTTTTCTTGACGGTGAAAATGCGTGGGAATATTACGAGAAAAATGGGCGCGAATTCCTGCGGGAATTTTACAGGCGCATACAAGGCGATTCGGATTTTCGGGCGTTAACCGCGTCGGAAGCGATTGCGGCGGCCGGGAATATCCCAAGCAGCGGCGGAATTTTTCCGGCTTCGTGGATTAACGCGAATTTCGACGTCTGGATCGGGCATGCGGAAGACGTTGCGGCGTGGGAACTGCTTTGGGACGCGCGCGAAACTTACGCACAGGCGCAGATAGCGCGAGACAAAGGCCGGGCGGGCGCTCCGGGCGCAAAGAATTTGGCGATGGCGAAAGAGTCGCTGCTCGCGGCGGAAGGCAGCGACTGGTGCTGGTGGTACGGGCCAGAGCACAGCACCGCGAACGATGCGGAGTTCGACACCTTGTACAGAAAGCATTTGACCGCGATTTACAGGGCGCTCGGGTTGGATGCTCCCAACGACCTGGCAAAGCCCATTAAGCGAAAACCGGATCATGCGTTTCAACTTGCGCCTTCGGCGTTTTTGAACATTAAGGTTGACGGCCGCGACACATCTTATTTTGAGTGGCTTGGCGCGGGGCTTTATTCACCGGAGCGGCGCGGCGGAGCGATGCACGGGCGTACTTATTATTTGCACGAACTACGATATGGGTTTGAAGCGAAACGGCTCGGCGTACGCGTGGATGTATTCCCAGAAAGTTTTGCGGAACTTGAAAATCCAGAGTTCCGGATCACGATTGGCGGTGAAGAGGAAGTGGTCATTGTTGTGAAAATGCGTCGCGGGCACCTGGTGGAATTTTCGGTGGAAAAAGGCGCGGTGTGTTTGATGAATCCGGAAACGGTTGCGGATGCGGCGTTCGACGGGCTGCTGGAAGTCAGCGTCCAGAAAGAAATAATTGGCATCAAGGGACAAACTACATTGCGCCTGGGCGTGGCGCTCTGGCACGGCGGATTACCCGTGGATGTGTTGCCAGCCGAAGGATTTCTGGAGGTGGGGCTCGGCGAGGAAAAGTTCGCCTGGGATTTTGAGAAGTAAATCAGCTCGTTGCGCAATGACAATCAGAATCAAACTTTTCTATAATTTACTGAAATAATTTAACGGCTAAATCGCGAGGTTGATCGCCGACGGGCACCATGGTTATCAGACTATTGGTTCGCGTGCGGATGAAGGCCAGGTCTCCGGAGCCTTGATCCACCACCAAGAGGAGATTGGGTTTTTCACCAGGGTCAACGGGACTGAAGCGCAAGGCGCCGGGAAGCTGCCCGGCGGTAACGGTGCCGGCCACGCGGCGATTGATAATATCAACCGGGGTGACGCGCCCGGCGGCGGAGTCGGAAACGAAGAGCTGCGTGGCGTCTTCATTGAGAATGCCGCGAGTCGGTGCAGAACCCAGGAGGATGTAGTCGCCCACCTCGTGTGTCCAGGTATTGACGACCTGCAGGCCGTGCGATTCCGGAGAAAAAACGTAAAGTTCGCCGCCGTCGGGTTTGAGAATCATTTCCGAAGGATGGCCCGCGAGAGCCAGGTTGGTTAACAGTACGCCGCGATGAAGATCAACAACGGAGAGACGGCTTTGCGTGCGGCTAAGGACAAATGCCAGGGAATTGTCGGGAAGGATGGCAACGTCTTCCGGTTGAGCGACAACGTTAACAGTACTGCGAAGTGCCAGTGTGTCCGCATCGCGGACTTCAAGTGATGCTCCGCGCCGGTTGATGACAATGATTTGCTTTCCGTTTGGAGAAACGCGTGCGATGACTGGTTCGGGACCGGTTTTGGTGCGCAACGTTGTGGTGCGGGACTGGCAGTCGATGGCCAGAAGCGTATCGCTGCCGGAGGAGGTGACAAAGGCACGCGAGCCGTCAGGGGAAAAATCCAGGGCAAACGGAAGAGGTCCCACCGGGATTCGAGCGACAATTTGATTGTCAGGCGCGCTGAGTATCCAGACGAAGCCCCCCCCGGAACTTACTCCCCAAATTTCGGGGCGGGTAGGATGCTCGCGCATCCCGGAAAGACCGGGACCAACAGGAATACGAGCGATCGTTTTTAAGCCGACGATGTCGACGACGGCGACGCTATTGGAAGCTGTAGTGACGTATGCGCGGAGGCGCAGGCCGGGACGAAGAAAAGACGGGCGATGGTCGCCGAGCAGGACGACAAGTCCAACGATCAATAGAATGCCCAAGAGAAAAAACACGCGGAAGTGGCGGATGAAGGTCATAAGCCGGCTTGTGCATTGTGGCACGGAGAAACGAAGTAGAGAAATAGCGGGCGCAAATTGAAGTCGCTGGGGGATGGCGTAGCGCTGTGAGAATCTCAGGCGACAGCTAAATTGCTGCACCGTTTATCCGATGTATCGGGATAGAGTAGCGGCGGAAGCATGAGACGGTTGTAAAGCGCGGAGTGGCGAGGATGGACGCAATGTTAAAGAAAATGTTTTTAGTTTTTGCAATAGTGCTGGGCGTTTGGCCGGCGAGAGCTGCTGATCTCGAGAAGAAGCTTAAGGACTTGGCGGCGGCGCACCACGGTGGAGTGGCTTTATATGCGAAGAATCTGAGCACTGGGGAAAGCGTTTCACTGGATGGTGCGAAACCGGTGCAGACGGCTTCGGTGATCAAGCTGCCATTGATGTTGCAAGTGTTTCAGCAAGTGAAACAGGGGAAATTGAAGCTGACAGCGCCGGTGCTGCTGACCAAGGACAATCAGGTGCCTGGCTCGGGAATCCTGAGCCTGATGGACCCGGGATTGACGCTGACCTTGAAAGATGTGGTCACGCTGATGATGACCGTAAGCGACAACACCGCGACGAACATGCTGATTGACGAAGCCGGGTTAAAAGCGACCAACGGGATGATTGCCCGCATGGGTCTGAGGAACACATATTTTTATAAAAAGGTTTACAAAAAAACCGACGAAAAAATGCCGGAAGATCAAAAGAAGTTTGGACTGGGCAAAACAACCGCGGAAGAAATGGCGCGTGTGATGGAGAGCATCTACCGATGCGACCTGGGTGATCGGGAGCTTTGTCTCCAAATGATCACAATCATGAGGAATCAACAGTACCGGAATATGTTGCCGCGATACATGGAAACCGCGGACTCGAGCGAGGAGCTATCGGCGATCGCCGACAAAATTGGAGCGCTGGACGATGTACGAAATGAGGTGGCGCTGGTCTATACCAAGGGAGGACCAGTGATCATTTCCGTTTTCACTTATGACAATGAAGACCAATCGTGGACACCGGAAAATAAAGCGGAGATGTTGATCGGTCGTCTGGCGCGCGTTATTGTCTATGAATGGTCGCCTGAGGGACTGAGCACAAAAGTTACGGAACCGGTGGGAATGGCCAAGAAATAAGCGGATTCAGGAAACAAAGCCGAGAAAAGAATAAAACAGGTGAACTGAAACGGGAGAGAAGGACTACTTTGATTGCGGAACCGTGAGGCGCGCCGCGAGTTCCTGAGCAAGCTGATAAATAACCGCGTGAAAGTCTTCTATGCCAGGGGTATCCACGCCAATTTTGCCATGTTTCAAGTCATCGGTGAGATCGCCGCAAAGCTGGGTGGCCCGCCTTACGCGCTCGCGGTAAAGCAGGGGGAGAACGGTGGCAGTGTCGCGATGCGCGATTTGGCGCTCCTGCCATTCCTGGACGGCCCAAGCGGTTTTACGAACATAATCAACGGAGTCGCGAAATTCGCGGAGTACCCGCGAATCGATATCTCCGGAGCGGATGGCCTGGTCCAAACGGTTCAATTCAGCGGTGGCTTTCCGGAGTTGGAAGGTCAGGCCCCAAAAAACCTCACTGGGGAAGAGCAATTCGATGGCGACGCCTGCAATGGTGCCGTCTTTTGCTCGTCTAACGGCAGCGGCGCGAGCATGCGCCTCCTCGCGCGAAAATAAGTTCGTCAACTTCATTTCCGTGCCAATGGCCGGGTACAAATCAGTATCCAAAAACTGGAGCAGCCCTCCGTGGGAATTCACCTCTTTTGCCTGGGCTTCTACGGTTACAATTTTCCTTTGGGGGTCTTCCCAGCTAACTTCCACGGGAACCAGGACTGGAAAGCGTCCACTGCGACGGCGAACCTCTGGCGAGGGCGGGGTTTGTGGGTTTTTTTGATCTAAGCTCATGGGCGTTTCCAGCCGGAACGTAGCAGTTCCAAAACGGAACTGCTCGACACCCTGAGAATAGCACCCAGCCACAGTGGATTTGGAGGTACGAGTCTTAAAGTGCAACACTGAACGACGACAAAGTGGCACGAACCAGGGAGAGAATAACGGTAAATGGCGAAATCCAGTAAAGAACGCGGACTGTACCTGATTGCGGCGTTCAAAATTTTCAAAGGCCTGGCATTGCTGGCCGTCGGCATTGGGGCGTTAAAGTTGTTGCACAGGGATTCTGCCGAGATAGTGCAACACTGGATTGACTTACTGCGGGTTGATCCTGACAACCGTTACATTCACAAGTTAATCGAAAAAATCCATCTGATGGACAGCCGGAAATTAAGACAAATCAGTGCGGGTACCTTTTTTTATTCCGCGCTGCTCTTGACGGAAGGGATAGGGCTCGCGCTGCGCAAGCGTTGGGCGGAATACTTCACGGTTTTTGTTACCGCCTCGTTGATTCCGCTGGAAATTTACGAGCTCGCCAAAAAACCTGACTGGGCCAGGGTGTTGGTTTTGGCGATTAATGTTGCCGTGGTCGTTTACCTGATTTGGGTGATCCGCCGCGATAGAAAATAGTTCCCGTGGGAGCCGGGAGTGAATCCCTTCCCTCAGCGGTCGAGGCGACGGCTTGGTTTAGAGCCTCAGAAACTTTTTGAACCACGGATTCTTTTGTAAAAGGCTTTTGCAAAACGTGGCTACCAACAAGCAGACCGATATCGGTGTCCTTGACGTCAAGATATCCGGACATATAAATGATTTTTACGTTCGGCAAAAAGGTTCTCAATCGTTTGGCAAGATCGGTGCCGCGGATTTTGGGCATCACGATATCCGTGAGCACCACGTCGATAGAGCCGCCCAGGCGATAGGCGATATCCAGCGCGGCTGCACCATCCTCAGCGGTAAGCACCTGATAGCCCGCTGATTGCAGGAATGAGGACGCCAGGTCGCGCACGCCGGCTTCGTCTTCGACGACCATTACCGTGGCGTCAACGCGCGTTGGCCTGAAGGCCATCAAGTCTTCACTTAGAGAATCGGCGCTTTCATATACGCGCGGAAAATAGATTTCAAAACGGGTACCTTTTCCCGGCGTGGAATCTACCCAAATAAAACCGCCACTTTCTTTTACGACGCCGTATACGGTGGCAAGCCCAAGACCAGTGCCTTTGCCATTTTCCTTGGTGGTAAAAAATGGCTCGAAGATGCGCGCTTTGGTGCTTTCGTCCATGCCGTGCCCTGTATCACTGGCGGAAAGGAGGACGTATTCTCCCAGGCGCAATCCAGGGCGGGCCTTCAGATAGCCCTTGTGCGCGGTGATATTACTGGTTTGGATTTTCAGCTTTCCGCCGCGTGGCATAGCATCACACGCATTGACCACCAGGTTTAGAAGCACCTGCTCGATCTGGCCGGCATCGGCTTTTATGCGGCCAAGAGCCGGTCCACTCTGGAAGTGGTAGGCGATATCCTCGCGAATGAGGCGCCTGAGTAGCTTATCCACGTCGGCGATGAGCGGATTCAGATCCAAAACTTTAGGCTGAAGAGCTTGCCCGCGACTAAAAATCAAGAGTTGACGAGTGAGAGAAGCAGCGCGATCCGCGGCTTTGGCAATCTGCTCACAATTTTTAAAGGAAGTTTCGTTAGGGTCGAGGTAATCCATTAGCAATCCACTGTGGCCTTTGATGATGGTGAGCAAGTTATTGAAATCGTGCGCTACGCCGCCGGCAAGGCGTCCCAGCGCGTCCATTTTTTGCGACTGGCGGAGTTGCTCTTCCAGCGAATGCTTGTCTACCTCATTGGCAAGAAGAGTCCGGCGCATGCGGTCGAAGGCGAGAGCGACTTCAGAGACTTCGTCATCGCCTTTCGTGTTCACCTCGTAATAATAATCCCCATGCTCGAGAGCGTGAACACCTTCGACGAGGCGGTTTAACGGTTCGGTGAAAGTATGCGAAACCGCGTATACCAGACAGCCACCTACGATGATGGCGACGACTGCAATCCCAACGAGCATTTCGTTAAGTTTGTCCAAAAAAGCCATGGTGTCGGCATCCGATTTCAACACCATGAGGGTTACGGCGGATGGGCCGGAAGTTAGATTTACGGATGTGGCAAAGAACCGCTCATCGCCAATGCGAACTTGAGAGGGCGGAGAAGAGTTTTTCGACTGCGCCAACAGCTCTTGCTCCTGGAAAGGGTATAAAGTGCCGGCGACGATTTGCCCTGCGTGTCGAAATGCCACGTGACCGGATAAGAGACGCCCCAAATCCTGCACACTGCGTTCGTCGATTTGCTGGCCGACGATTATCGTTCCGAATTTTGCTTTCGAAAGCGCATCCGCGCCGATGGGTTGCAATTCGACTTGATAAAGACGTCCGCGGTCGACCCACCAATCCGAACTAACCTCGCGGCTAAGGGAAGATTTAAGAAGTGCTTCAGCAGCATAGCTACTGAACGAGCTGTTGCCGCTGCGAATAGCCAATACATGGCCAGCCTGGTTGGCCAGGACAACCAGATCACCGGCGGAAGCGGTAAAGGGATTCTCGGTGGAATCCTTAAATTCGGTGGTGTCGTTATCGGAGAGAAACGCCTGGGTGGCCAAAAGGCTGGCGCGGCGGTTCAATGTTGCCATATGCTGGTGCCGCAGTATTTCAAAGATAACGAGAGAGTTGTTGGCTTGCGTGGTTACTTGTTGCCGGGCGTTTTCCTGGACCTTGGCGCGGACCATGAGCAAAGTCACGCAGGTCAAGGCAGCAATAATCAATACCAATGACATTGCAAACTTGGAGCGCAGCCGCAATTGAGGGAACCTCTTCATAACGTTAGAGTGCCTCTACCGAAATGATGGAAACGCAATTGATTAAGCGTATTCCGAAGCGACCAGGACCGTGAATGGTCCTTCCGTACGAACCGGAATAGTCCCAAAGTACTAGGGGACAGGGAGGGTGTTGGGCGGGGAGGAGTCTAACACGAACGAACGGAAAAACGGAAAAATGTCACACCAGAATATTCAGACTAAATTCGGTCGGTGGAGTACGTCGTTCAGAAAGAGGAACGTATGCGAACGGACGAGAAATTCCCTACGCGACGAGCATTCATCCGGCTATCTGCGGCTGCAGCGGTCGGAATGCGAATTGTCACTGAGCCTTTATTGGCCAAAGGGGCGCTGGCGGGCGAGGTTCCTCGAGAGGGGGTATACATCAACGCGAATGAAAACCCGTTGGGGCCATGCGAAGCGGCACGGACGGCGGTCGCGGAGATAATTCCACAGGGCGGACGCTATTCCGACTGGCTAACAGATGATCTGGTGAAAGAATTCGCGCGGATGGAAGGACTGAAAAGAGAATATGTGCTGGCGTTTCCGGGTTCCAGCGGTCCGCTGCACTATTCAGTGCTGGCGTTTAGCTCCCCGGCGAAGAGTTATGTTACCGCTGACCCAGGGTACGAGGCGGGGATGGAGGCCGCCCAGAGCGTTGGGGCGCGAGTCGTGAAGGTGGACCTGACGGGTAAGCATGCTCATGATGTGCGCGGTATGTTAGCGGCGGCGCCGGATGCGGGAGTTTTTTACATTTGCACACCGAATAATCCAACTGGAACACTTACGGGGCATTCGGAAATTGAATTTTTGCTGGCGAACAAGCCGAAGGGTTCTATCGTGCTGGTGGACGAAGCGTATATCCATTTTACGGATGCGCCGTCGACAGTGGATTTGGTGAAGGCAGACAGAGACGTGATTTTGCTGCGAACGTTCTCCAAAATCTATGGGATGGCAGGGCTACGATGCGGTTTTGCGATTGGACGTCCGGACCTGCTAGCAAAGATGGCGGAATACTCGGGGTGGAATGCAATGCCTATTACGGCAGTGGTGGCGGCGACGGCGAGTTTGAAAGAGTCCGGGTTGGTAGCGGAGCGCAAGCGCGCGAATGCGGCAATACGTGAAGAGACATTTGAATGGTTGCGCGGAAAGGGTTACTCGTTCACTCCATCGCAATCGAATTGTTTCATGCTGGACGCGAAACGCCCGACAAAGCTAGTTATTCAGGCCATGGCGAAAGAGAATGTTTTTATTGGCCGGGCGTGGCCTGCGCGGCCTACGTCCGTTCGCATTACAGTGGGAACTCGCGGCGAGATGGAGCGGTTCCGGGCTGTGTTCGAACGAGTTATGAGTAAGGGTTAGACGGGTAATTTTTATCGGCGCCGGCGATGGAGCAAAGAGGGGCTGAATTCCTGCCAGGCGTTGTCGGCCATGCGGCCTGCAAATCCTATAAGAGTGCGGATCAAGGCGGAGCTTACGTTCGCTTCGCTGTCAGCGCGCCAAGTGTTGGCGAGAAAATTGTTGCCTGGGATGCCGACGAAACGAGCATATGCCGGAGCGAAATGGCCGTCGCGCCGGCGAGCTAAAAACGTCTTCACGATTACGTTGCCAATCCGCCTGGGAACGCGCTGGCCGCTGGTGCGGAAATATCGCGGATCTTCGCCCCAGAGTGAACCTAGAGATGCTTCCACAGCGTTGCCTGTGGCAACACCGGTAAAGCGCATGCCGTAGCGCTTTCCAAATCCTTCCCAGTGTGGTCCGTATTCCACGGGCTTATTTTGCGCGGTGCCAAACGCGGCGGTAACCGTGCCAAGCATTAGGCTCTTAGGGCCGACGGTATGTATAAAAAACCATTCGACCCGTTGTTTTCCGGTGATGGGTTCGTAAGGCGATTTTTCGAGCGGGCTTCTAGTAATGCTGCCTGGCGAGACGGAGTCTTCGGGATGAGTTTTCTGTGGTTCTGGGGTTTGCGCGCGTCCCAGCATGGGCGCCAAAAGAATGAGACAAGGAATAAGGGAACGCGCGAGGATTCGCAGCATTGCGGAGCAGATGATAGATGATTGACAGCGAGAACTCAACATCGAAGCAACTGTGATTTTTTTGTCCGCGCGAAATCAGTTCACGGTTCGGCGAAGCACTGCGGCAATTTGGCGGACTTGTTCGGCAAGCACGGCGAAATCCTCGGGCAGCAGCGATTGCATACCATCGGACAAAGCTTTTTCCGGTTCGTGGTGTACTTCGACGAGCAAACCATCCGCGCCCGCAGCAACGGCCGCGCGGGCTAGAGGCAGCACTTTGTGGCGGACTCCGGTGCCGTGACTGGGATCCACCAGGATGGGGAGATGGCTCCGCTTTTTAACCGCTGGAATTACGCTTAGATCGAGAGTGTTGCGGGAATGATCGGCAAACGTGCGCACACCGCGTTCGCAGAGCATAACGTTGTAATTGCCTTCGCTCAAAACGTACTCGGCGGCCATAAGAAATTCGTCCAGTGTGGCGGACATGCCGCGCTTGAGAAGAACAGGCTTTTTAGCACGTCCCGCGCGCTTGAGCAGCGAGAAATTCTGCATGTTGCGGGCGCCGATCTGAATTACATCAGCGTATTCTTCCACCAGGTCGAGACTTTCGTTATCGATCGCTTCGGTGACGATCCCGAAACCATATTTTTTTCGCACGTTCGAAAGAATTTTTAATCCTGATTCTCCGTGGCCCTGAAAACTGTACGGGGAAGTGCGTGGTTTATAGGCGCCGCCTCGAAAAAGCCTGACGCCGGTTTTTTGCAGACGTTCCGCGATCGTGAAACATTGTTCTTCAGTTTCAACAGCGCACGGGCCAGCAACCAAGGCAATTTTTTCTCCCCCAACCAAGACGTCGCCGGAAGGCGTGGGGATGCGCAGGACCGAATCTTCTTCCTTGGTTTCACGACTGACGAGTTTGTAGGGCTTGCTGACGGGGATGCATTCCACGACTCCGGGCATGGACTCAAGAAAGCCAAGGTCGACGGCACCGTCGTTTCCGGTAACGCCGATGGCGGTGCGAAGGGCGCCTGGAATCGGATGGGCCTTAAGCCCGAGGGACTCGATGCGTTCGCAGACGCCGCGCACCTGCTCTTCGGTGGCGTGCGACTGCATGACAATCAACATGGATTGCTCTCCGGAGGGTTATGCAAGAGAGTAGTGTACGGCACGGTGCGCGGGGCGGCAAATGCGCCGTCAATCGGGGATGAGCATGCCATCTTTCTTTGAGCCCGAGGGGATCGCGACGTCAAAAAAAAGTTGCAGCACCTCGTCTTCGGTACGCGGACCCCAATGAACGGATGCATGCGGATCAGGATTGGCCGGGTTATTCGAGGAATTGTCGTAGCTGGCTAGAGCGTGAAGCTGTGTGCCTGCTTGCAACACCAGGGGATTAGAAAGCGGATAGATAGGCTGCCACCGGCGGTCATAGTTCACGCGCACCGATATTGGGCTCCATTTCCTCTGGGGGCCCCTCATCCCCTGCACAACCTTGAATTCAAATTGTTTTCCGCGCAAATGCATAACAGGAAACACGTTCAACAGAGTGGCGGGTCTAGCTAACCTTCCTCGGGCTTCGACTTGGTAGTCGCCCGATTCGGGAGGGATCTCAAATTGTGTGTTTTCAAGTGCGAGTGTGGCTGCGCGGTAGAGCGGCTTTTGCTTTGAAAAAACTACGCCGACACGACTTTGCACCGAGCCAGGAACTCCATTGGGTGCGTACTGGACGCGGAATACTAGATCGGACCCGGCGAGGATTAGCTTTGCGGTATTGGAAGGGAGTTTTGTGGCCGGACTGCCCGGCGCGAACACAGCCAGAATGTCATCGTTTGCCCAACGGAAGCCGGAGGGGTTGCTTGGAGTGGCGAACGGCTTTCCTATAGGGGCGCTTCTAAGCCATGCAGAACCGGGCGACCTTACGACGACGACAATTTGCAGAACATTTGCTCGCTGAGAGGGAATTACCTCAGCCATTTGGATCCAGCGGCTTGTGCGGAAATGGGTTGGGACAATTTCGTAGACATAACTGGGTGAGCCGTCCGCGGGAATGTCAACAGGGTGCGCCGTGGACAGGATCAAATCTGGTTTAGGGATGCTCCACGGAGGCGACGATTCATCTTTCAAGGGCTCGTCACCAGGCGAGCCTTGGGGAGCCTTGGCGTTGGCCCAGTCCGCCAAAATGGCAAGTTCCGTGGAGGTTAATGCCGGGTTATTGGCGACTTGACCGGCCAGCGGCACAGCAAACGCCGGAGGCATAGATTTATCTTGCGTGACGGTCCGAATGATGAGTGCATACCGGTGGGTGCTCTCGTAGGTGTCAAAAGACATTGGAGCGATGCCGCCGGCGACGTGGCACACGACGCAATGTTTTTGAAGTATCGGGCGGACATCGTGGTAGTAGGTGGGGCTGGCCGCAGCTGCGTCTTGTCGCGAGGAATTCGTCACGAGGTCGGGGGCAAGCTCAGTTGGCCGCATTGCGGTTGGGGCAATAATCGCAGCCAGCGCCGTTAGGGCCAGACAACGTATAGACGCTTGCACGATTTGAGGGTTTTCCATGTTGCGGCGGCCGCGGCTCCCTAAACAGGACCCAATTATGACGTAGGTTGAAAGAGGTTGTACAAATAAGAACACTGCCGGTGGTTCTCAAGTGGAGGAAGCGCCTCTAAAGACGGTTTTAGAGCACTAAATAGCGAGCGTCAGCAAGATTGGCGCGTGTGGTATAATCGGTAGTTTATGACCGAGAGAAATTTTACATTGAGCATACCCGCGCCGCCGTTAACCCGGACCAGCGAATTTGATCCCGAAGACGAATATAAGCCTGAGCCTGAACCGGAGCCGCTACCGCCAGTTTGGATGGACGGTCGCACGCGCGTGGGCATTCATACTTCGATAGCGGGAAACATCCTGAATGCGCTGGAGTCGGCGCGCAAGCTGGGTTGCAACGCGCTGCAAATATTTTCCGCCAGCCCCAGGATGTGGGCCAGCGGTGCCACACGCATTGCTGATTCGGATGCCAAAGCGTTTCGCACGCGGCGCGAAGAATTGGGTCTGGGGCCGCTGGTCATCCACGCCAACTATCTGATTAATCTGGCGGCGGCGCAGCCGATGTTAAGGACCCGGTCGATTCAGGCTTTTCATGACGAGATCGTACGCGCGGGAGCGCTTGGCGCGGATTTTCTCGTGGTACATCCTGGCTCGCGCGGCGAAAACACAGTGGAGCAGGCCGTCAGCAATGTGATTGATTCCGTGAAGCAGGCGTGCAAGCGAACGCAAATGCGCGGACTTCGCGTGCTGATCGAAAACACTGCGGGCATGGGGACGTCGGTGGGATGGCGTCTGGAAGAAGTTGCGCAAATAGCGGGCGCATTAGGAGATTTGAACGTGGGGGTCTGCCTGGATACCGCCCACCTTTTCGCGGCAGGGTATGACATAAAGACAGAAGCCGGATTGGAAGCGACGATTTCGCAGATCGAGCAGACGATTGGACTGGAAAACGTTCCGGTGTTTCACATTAACGACTCGAAGATTCCGTTGGGCGGGCGAGTGGATCGCCATGATCATTTGGGAAGCGGAAAAATTGGGCAGGCGGCGTTCCAGCGCATTCTGAAACATCCCAGGTTGGGCGCGGCACTGCCGGATGGACTGGTGGGGCGCGTATTCTTGCTGGAGACGCCGATTGACGAGCCGGGCGATGACCGGCGCAATGTGGCGCGGCTGTGGGAATTGGCAGGCCTGAAGGAACAAGCGCCTGAGGCTGAAAAAGGCTTTTCCATGTTGACAACGGCGATTAAGAAAAAGATGGTGGCGCAAATTGCGCTTGAGAAAAAGACCAAGCTAGCCGCGGAAAAGATTTTGCGGGAGAAGAAGGCGCGTAGAAAGGGCTGACGAGACGTGGCGGAGCACAACAGCCAGTCGGAGCGAACGGGCTACGATCCGAAGGCGATAGAAATAAAGTGGCAAAAAAGATGGGAAGACGCGCGGGTTTTTGAAAGCGAAGCAGAAACGACCACGCCTGGCAAGGCAACCAAACCCAAATATTATGTGCTTGAGATGCTCCCTTATCCTTCCGGGACGCTCCACATGGGGCACATGCGGAATTACACGATTGGCGACGTAGTCGCGCGTGTAAAGCGCATGCGCGGATTTAACGTGATGCACCCGATGGGATGGGACGCCTTTGGATTGCCGGCGGAGAACGCGGCGATCAAGAACAATACTCATCCGCGAACCTGGACCAACGCCAACATCAAGGAATTTCAGAAAGTGCTGCGGCGCTTTGGGTTCAGTTACGACTGGCGGCGCGAAATTTCCACATGCGAGCCGGAATATTACCGGTGGAATCAGTGGTTTTTCTTGCGCATGCTGGAGCGTGGGCTGGCGTATAGAAAGAAAAGCCGGGTGAATTGGTGTCCGAAGTGCTGCACCGTGCTTGCGAACGAACAAGTTGTGAATGGCGGTTATTGCTGGCGACACGAGGATACCCTTGTGGAAGCCAAGGAAATTTCTCAGTGGTTTTTGAAGACCACCGCGTATTCCGAGCAGTTGCTCGATGACCTGAAAAGTCTTGAAGGTGGATGGCCCGAACGAGTGATCACCATGCAGCGCAACTGGATTGGCAAGTCGCGCGGCGCGCGAGTGAAATTTGCTGTTGCAGAGGTTGCGGGCGCGGACGCCATCGAAATTTTCACCACGCGAATCGACACAATTTATGGCGCGACGGCATTGATTCTGGCGGCGAATCATCCGCTGGTGCCGAGACTGGTCGAAGGCGCAGCCAACAAAAACGAAATTGACGCAAAGCTCGCGCAGATGAGGCAGGCATCGACCAAGACCGAAGATCTAGCGACGGCCGAAAAAGAGGGTTTTTTAACCGGGAAGTACGCGATAAATCCCTTCAGCGGGGAAAAGCTGCCGATTTGGGTGGGCAATTTTGTGCTGATGGAGTACGGAACGGGAGCGATTATGGCGGTGCCCGCTCACGATCAGAGAGACTTTGAATTTTGCAGGAAGTATGAGCTGCCGGCGCGCGTGGTCGTGCAACCGGCGGACGGCCAGAAGTTGGTTGAAGAAGAAATGACTGCGGCCTTCGAAGAGCACGACAAGGGGATACTTGTAAATTCTGGACCCTACGGCGGGTTGTCCATCGATGATGCGATAGCGAAAATGACGGCCGTTGCAGAGAAAAATAATTTTGGAAAAGGCGAAACGATTTACCGGTTGAAAGACTGGGGAATTTCACGGCAAAGATATTGGGGCACGCCGATTCCCGTGGTGCACTGCGAAAAAGATGGAATCGTGCCGGTGCCAGAAAAAGATCTGCCGGTATTGCTGCCCGCAAATCCAAAATTAACGGGAATGGGCGAATCGCCGCTGGCAAGCACGCCGGAATTTGTGAATGTCACTTGCCCGAAATGCGGCGGAGCGGCGAAACGCGAAACCGATACCATGGATACGTTTGTGGATTCGTCCTGGTATTTTTACCGATATTGCGATCCAAAAAATGCCCAAGCTCCTTTCGACCGTGCCAAGGCGGCGTATTGGTTTCCAATCGATCAGTACATTGGCGGAATTACTCACGCGATTCTGCATCTGCTTTACTCGCGATTCTGGTGCAAAGTGATGCGCGATTTGGGATTGATTACGCATAGCGAGCCAATTCAGAGGCTGTTCACGCAGGGCATGGTGCAGAAGGGCGGCGTGGCCATGTCCAAATCCAAGGGCAATGTTGTGGGCGCCCTAGAGATGGCGGAAAAATATGGCGCGGATACAGGACGGCTGTATACGTTATTTGCGGCGCCGCCCGAAAAAGATCTGGAATGGAGTGAAGAAAGCATTGAAGGCTCGTGGCGTTTTCTGAATCGTGTGTATCGCCTGGTGGAACGCAACGCACCCGCGGTGCGCGAAATTAGGAGTGGACGCATTGATGTCGCAAGACTCGCGGACAGCACGGAAAAGGAAAAGGCGCTGTTGCGCAAAGCGCATGAGACACTTCGCCGGGTTGCCCGGGACTTTGATACGCGCTGGCACTTTAACTCGGCGATTGCGCAAATCATGGAACTGACCAACGAAATTTATGCGCGGGAACCGTTGACCACCGGTGCGCGGCCCGAAGTGGTGAAAGAAGTCTTGGAATTGGTTACGTTGATGCTGGCTCCCATGACCCCGCATGTTGCCGAAGAGTTGTGGGAGATGCTGGGACACACCAAGGGACTCTGGACGGTGAGCTGGCCTGAGTTCAACGAGGCATTGACGCGCGAAGATGACGTTGAGATTGTTGTTCAAGTGAATGGACGCGTGCGGGGGAAACTGAAAGCCACGATGGACATTGCCGAAGAGGGTTTGGTAAAGATGGCAGAAGCGGATGCCGCGATTGCGCCGCACTTGGCGGGGAAAGCTATTGTTAAGCGCGTTTACGTGCCGAATAAGCTGCTGAATCTGGTGGTGACTTAGCTCGCGCACGCAGGAACGAAGCTGTTGCAAATTGCGGAGGAGTACATGACGGCGGGGGCGCAATTGCAGGGAGAACAGATAAAACCGAAGTCCGAGCGCGGCGGAGTGGTGGTGCTGGATTTCGGCGGGCAATATACGCAACTCATCGCGCGGCGAATTCGCGAGCAGCAAGTATTTTCCGCGGTTTTGCCTTGCACAACCTCCATCGCAGAAATTCAAAAACTAGAACCGGTAGGTCTGGTTCTTTCCGGCGGACCGAGTTCTGTGTACGACGTGGGAGCGCCCAAGTGCGATCCCGCGGTACTCTCGATGGGCTTGCCAGTGTTGGGAATTTGTTACGGCATGCAGTGGATCGCCAAAGAATTAGGCGGCAAGGTAGAGAAAGCGGAATTTCGCGAGTATGGCCGCGCGAATTTGAATGTGCAAGCCGGGGAATCTCATCTCTTCGCGGGAATTCCAGGCGCGCTGAAAATCTGGAATAGCCACGGTGACAAGGTTCACAAACTGCCCGAGGGTTTCCGGGCCACGAGCCATACCGATAGCGCAATCGCGTCGGCGGAAGACGCGCTGCGCAAGATTTACGCAGTGCAGTTTCACGTGGAAGTGAACCACACCGAACGCGGCACCGATATACTGCGCAATTTTCTGTTTCGCGTGTGCAAAGCGGAAGCAAAATGGAGTGGCGCGGCGTTCATTGAAGAAACCACAGCATTCGTCAAGCAAAAGGTTGGCTCGCATCGTGTGATTTGCGCGCTTAGCGGGGGAGTGGATTCCACCGTGGCCGCGGCATTGGTTCATCGCGCGATAGGAGAACAGCTTACGAATATTTTTGTCAACACGGGAATGCTGCGAAAAAATGAATTTGCGGACACGCTGGAAATGCTGCGTGAACGCCTTCACCTGAAGGTAATCGGAGTGGATGCCACCGATCGCTTTCTGGAGCAGCTTGCAGGGGTTACGGATCCGGAAGAGAAGCGCAAGCGCATTGGCAAGGAGTTCATCGCGGTTTTTGCCGAAGAGGCGCTGCGTCTGCAGACTGGCGAAGCGCATGGCGACATCAAATTTTTGGTGCAAGGAACTTTGTATCCAGACGTAATTGAATCTGTATCGGTCAAAGGGCCCTCGGCGACGATTAAGACTCATCACAATGTGGGCGGGTTGCCAGAGAAGATGCCTTTCGCGTTGATTGAGCCGCTTCGCGATTTGTTTAAAGATGAAGTGCGGCGAATTGGGCGAGACCTGGGTCTGCCTCTGGAAATTCTGCAGAAGCACCCGTTTCCCGGGCCGGGATTAGCGGTTCGATTGTTGGGGGAAATTACGCGAGAACATCTTCTCACCTTGCGCGAGGCAGACGCCGTGGTGATGGAGGAAATTCGACGCGCGGGACTCTACGATAAAGTGTGGCAAGCTTTTGCGGTATTGCTGCCGGTTCGAAGCGTTGGGGTGATGGGAGATGGCCGCACGTATGGCTTAACCGTTGCGGTGCGCGTGGTGGAATCGGACGATGCCATGACCGCCGACTGGGTACGCCTCCCTGGGGATGTGTTGGAACGAATTTCGACTCGGATTGTTAACGAGGTCCCTGGGGTCACTCGGGTGGTGTATGACATCAGCTCCAAGCCACCCAGCACCATCGAGTGGGAATAGTCCGTACTTCCAAGTGACTTTTGCAAACGGTTCGTGCGAAACAAAGAGTAACGAAACAAAGGGGAGCAAAAAAAAACCGCCCCAGGGTCTGACTGGAGCGGCGTGAACCCATTCTGTTTTGTAACGAAGGCTTTACCTGGCGGCAACTTTCTGCGCCATATAAAGAATGAGTTTACGATCTTCTTCGTCTGCTTTACTGAGCAACCGTCGAAGCTTATTGAGGTAACGTGCTTCTTTGCCCGCGCTTCCCCACGCGATATCGTCGGAGGACTTTCGCTTGGGGAGGTTAGGGAGTTGAGGCGGCTCTTCGCCGTCGTAAAAAAGCTGGTAGAGCGGACATTCGAGCGCGCGCGCCAATTTCTCCAACGTCTCAATGGCGGGAACGGTATGACCGTTCTCGACACGGGAGATATAGCAACGAAGTAAACCGGTTCGCTTTTCGATGTCGCCCTGGGAAAGTTTCTTTTCTTCGCGCAGTGCGCGAAGACGGTCGCCAATAATCATGCCGTAATTATTCCATGGTTAGTAAGTAGCAATCAAGTGCAAACTTGAACAGTTAACCATGGAAACTGCAGCCGAACATCAAGAAAGGGAAGGAAGAAAGCCGTAACCAAAGTGTAATGGCGCACGTCCCAAAAGTAGGGCCGGAAAGTCCCATTATGGAACGACCGGCTTCGACCGATGCTCCCGAGGTGCTGCAGGTGCGCGCCCTGGACGATCGGGAATTGGTGCGAATGGCCCAGCGCGAGGAACACGCGGCCTTCGCGGAGCTTATTCGGCGGCATCAGAATCGGGTATTCGCGGTAGCAGGCAGAATACTCCCTCGCAAAGAGGATGTGGAGGACATCGCCCAGCAAACGTTCGTAAAAGCGTATTTCTCGTTGAAGCGGTTTGATCAACGGGCGGCGTTCACTACCTGGCTGTACAAAATCACGGTGAATGAATGCTGGGACTTGCTGCGCAAGAAGAAAGTGAGGCCTCTGGTCTACGAATCGGACCTCAGCGAGGACCAAGCCCGACAGTACGGCGGGACGGGCGAGAAAGGGCCGGACGCCCCGGACGTCTTAGACCGGTTGGAAAATCGGCAAAGGGTAGACCGATTGCTGGGAGGACTGGATGAACGAGACCGGATGATGCTGGTTTTGAAGGAAGTGGAAGGGTTTTCCATTGAAGAAATAGCGGAGATCATGGAATTGAATGGTAACACCGTGAAGGTCAGGCTGTTCCGGGCGCGGCGAAAGATTGCAGAGAAAGTGCGGCGTCGCGGAGTTTGAAAAGAAAAGAGCAGGAGGCGGCATGTGGAATTTGTGGAGAAACAAGAGGGATTGTGAAGCTTTTCTCGACGCGGCTGAAAAGGTGGCGGAGCGGCACCCCGGCGCGTTGACGCAGGAAAAGCTGTGGAGCGAGATGCCCGGCAAATTTCGAAGCCACTTAGAGGATTGCGAAGCTTGCGCGCAGAATAACGACGACATGGTTACGGCGCGAAACGCCCTCCGGGATGACGCTGCTCCCGGGAGTTTCGATGACCCGTGGTTTGCGGCTCGGGTTATGGCCATGATTTCCGTCGAGGAGCGAATGCTGGCAGGGCGGGACGCGCTCTGGAGCGTTCTTCCGCGGCTGGCGTCGAGATTTACCGGTGTGGCGCTGATTGTTATTGTGGTGACCGGTGGATGGCTCATGAGGCGACCGGCGGAGCATTCCGGAATTCAAAACACGGCGGATAGTGTGTTTGACACCGCGGGGCCGATCACGCACGATGACGTTTTAATTAGTGTCCTGGAGAAGGGTCGATGAATACGGATTCTTCGCGCCGCAAAGCCGCAATGTGGGTGGGCGCAGTGTTTGTCCTGGGGATGCTCTTTGGGGCGATAGTTGGCTACGGATATGGGCATGCGAGCTTTGCCGCCTTGGAAGCACCTGCCACGGCTCAAGCCAAGCGGGCGCATAAAGTGGAAGAATTGACCAAACTATTGCAATTGACGCCTGAACAGCGGCAAAAACTTGATAAATCGCTGACGGTATTGCAAGGACAGATGAAAGAGGTTCACAAGCAAATTGAGCCGCAGATGGATGAGGTTCGCCAAAAAGGCCGCGCGGAAATTCGTGGTTTTCTGACACCCGAGCAAATTCCTAAATTCGACGAATTTGTACAAAAGTTAGACCAGGAGAGAAAAAAGAATTGGCAATAGGGCCTGGATCCAACTGGGGCAAGCGTAGCAACGGGGCTTACTTAAAACGGGATATCTTCGTCTGAGATTTCCGGCCCTCCCGATGGGGCGCTACCGCCGTAAGTGTCGTCGACCGGGGCGGCGTGGCTCTCGAAGTCATCTCCGCCACTGCGCTGCGACCCGCCGCTGGCCCCAGACGCGCCGCCATCACCACGGCCTCCCAGCATGCGGAAGTTATTGGCCACAATTTCAAAACTGGTGCGCTTCTGTCCTTCCTTATCCTGCCACTCGCGTGATTGAATACGACCTTCGATATAAAGCAGTGAGCCCTTTTTGAGATACTGCTGGGCGATTTCCGCTTGTTTACCCCAGACCACAATTTTGTGCCATTCGGTGCGTTTTTGACGCTCGCCGTTTTTGTCTTTGTAAGATTCGTCCGTGGCGACAGAAAAATTTGCGACGGCTTGGCCACCACCGGTAAAACGTGTTTCTGGGTCGCGGCCAAGGCGGCCAACCAGGATTACTTTATTTACGGACATGAGAGAACTCCTTACGGGGAGGACGATATCACGTGGGGAAAGAAAAGTGAAATTAGCCATCAAAAGGCGGGTGCAGGCAATTCAGGACTGGACAAATCCGGCTATTACGCATGATAGAATTGGTGCGCAAAACAAAGGGATTCGCTCATGCAGGTACTTCGCCTTAAAACCAAGAAGCGTACTGACTATGTGGACGTTACAAACCAAGTGCAGGACGTGGTGAGCGCTTCGCAGGTTAAGGACGGCGTTTGTTACGTGTATGTTCCACACACAACTGCGGGCGTAACCATCAACGAACACGCGGACCCTGATGTCGCGACAGATATGGAAGACGCATTCGACCGGCTGGTGCCGAAAAAAAGCGCTTATCGCCACGCGGAAGGGAATTCAGATTCGCACATAAAGGCCACCATGACGGGAATAAGCCAGATTATTTTCGTGGAAGCCGGCAAACTCGCGCTGGGCCGCTGGCAGGGAATTTTCTTTTGCGAATACGACGGCCCGAGAGAACGTAAGTTTTATGTGAAGGTTGTCGGAGATGCTCGCTGATGGGGCGGCTGGGCATTTATGTTCAGGTTCCGTTTTGCCAAACCAAGTGTACGTATTGCAATTTCCACACTGGCGTTGTTTCGCCTTCGCGATTCGCACCTTATGCCGCGGCTGTTTGCCGTGAGATTTCCACGCACGCGTCGTTGTATGAGTCGTCCGGTATAACCTTACCCGATACATTTACGGAGGGGGCCGTCGATACCGTTTACTTCGGGGGTGGCACGCCCAGCCTTCTTGATCCCGCACATTTGCGCGAGATTTTGGATACGCTGCGCAAGTCTTTTCGTTGCCACTTCGCCGAAGTCACGCTTGAGGCGGATCCGGAAACAATTGAACACGAGAAAGCAGTAGCGTGGGTTGCGGCGGGAATTAACCGTGTCAGCTTTGGCGTGCAATCCTTCTCCGATACGGAATTGAAGGCCGCGGGCAGAATGCATCGCCGTGCCGACGTGTACTGGGCGGTGCCGATATTGCGCGCTGCGGGAATTAGCAACATTAGTTTTGATCTGATAGCCGGTCTGCCCCATCAGACTGCAGAATCATGGGGCAATTCGCTTAAAGAGCTGATCGCGCTTTGCCCGGAGCATGTATCCATTTATATGATGGAGATTGACGAAGGCAGCCGTCTGGGCCTGGAGGTTTTGCAAAGCGGTAAACGTTATAGCGCTGAGGCTCTGCCCGCTGAGGATGAAATGGCCAATTTTTATGAACGCGGCCGAGTTGTGCTGCGAGACGCCGGCTATGAGCACTACGAGATTTCAAATTGGGCCAAGCCTGGATTCGCGGCGCTGCACAACCTAAAATATTGGCGCCGCGAACCGTACCTCGGTTTTGGAGCAGGAGCGCATTCATTTTCTGGCACACAGCGGTGGGCCAACGCACACGACGCTGCGCATTACGTGGCGAAAATGGATGCGGGCGGACTTCCAGTGGAACAACTGGAAACTTTGACTCCGGAGAGCGCTCTCGAGGAAGAACTGTTCTTAGGCTTACGGCAACTTGACGGGATTGACGTGGGGAGAATTGAGCAGCAGTACGGCGTGAGGTTGGCGGCGCGATTCGATCCTTTAGCTGCGCTAGGGTTGTTGGAACGATCCGGCGATAATGTGCGCCTCGCTCCTTCCAGGCTTAGTGTTTCCAACGAAGTGTTCGTGGAATTGATGCGCTAAACCGCAAAGATCGAGACTAATCAGAAAAGAGTGAAGCAAAAATGGCCCAGATGGAAAACGCCAAACTTGGATACGTGGATTTCCGAAGCGACACCATCACTAAGCCGACCGTTGAGATGCGCCGTGCGATGGCGGACGCTGAAGTAGGCGACGACGTCTACGGTGAGGATCCGACCGTAAACCTTTTGGAAAAGCGCGCCGCAGAAATTTTTGGCAAAGATGCCGCGCTTTTTGTTCCGACTGGATGCATGGGCAACCTGATCGCAATCAAAGTTTGGACACATCATGGGAATGAAGTGATTTGCGAAGAGCGCGGTCACGTGAATCTATATGAATTGGCCTCCATGTCCGCGATCGCGGGTTGCATGCCACGAACTGTGAAAGGTGACGATGGCATTTTAGACTGGAAAACTATTGAAAGCGCCATCCGGCCAAGGATTTACTATGACTCGCAGACCGCTCTGGTGTGCATCGAAAACACCCACAATATGGCAGGCGGAATGATTTATCCAACCGCGCAGGTGGACGAAATTTGCGCGGGCGCCCACGCTGCTGGGCTCAAAGTACACCTGGATGGCGCGAGAATATTCAATGCCGCGATTGCGCTGGGCGAGGATGTGGCTAGAATGACACGGCACGTGGATTCGGTGATGTTCTGCTTGTCGAAAGGACTCGGCGCTCCGGTCGGCTCGATGATTGCGGGTTCGCGATCGTTTATAGAAAAAGGCCGCGTATATCGCAAGATGTTTGGAGGCGGAATGCGGCAGGCGGGCGTGCTGGCGGCGGCCGGGTTGGTGGCGCTGGAGAAATCGCCAGGAAGATTGCATATCGACCACGCTAACGCGCGGAAATTGGCGGAGGGTATTGCGCGTTTGCCGGGAGTAAAAATTGACCCTACTAAGGTACGCACGAACATTTTGATTTTTGATTGCAGCGGCGCGGGGCGCACTGCTGTCGAATTATGCGAAGAGTTGCATGCGCGGGGGGTAGGCGCGCAAGATACCGCCACGTATTCGGTGCGCTTTGTCACGCATTGCGACGTGGATGAGGCGGGGGTCGAGCGGGCTTTGGTGCAATTGCACGATATTCTGCATGGGGCGCAAAAAGGGAGGGTTGCATGAACGCAGGGAAAAGAATGGTTTTGTGTAGCGCGGTCTTGAGTTTGTTCTGCGGCACGTTGGAGCGCACAGTACACGCCGGACAGGCGGCACAAAAATCCCCGGGGAAAAATTTGCCTGCCCCCACCGTGGCAGAAGCTGAGAAATTTGTTAGCGAGACGGAGCAAAAGCTTTTCGAACTCGGAAACAAGGCGCAGCGCGCCGCTTGGGTTCAAGAAAACTTCATCACCGATGACACCGAACAGATCGGCGCGGAGGCCAACGAAGCCGCAAACACCTACGCCACCGAAGCGGCAAAGAAGGCCCACCGCTACGATGGCCTCAAGCTGCCTCCGGTGACCGCGCGAAAACTTTTACTTATTAAACTGGCCACAGGTTTTCCCGCCCCGAGCAACGCCGCCGAGCAAAAGGAATTGGCGCAGGTTGAAGCTTCGCTAGACGGGGAGTACGGAAAGGGAAAATGGTGTCCGGACTCCGACAAAAGCAAATGCGTTGATATTACTGCGGTGGAAAAGCTGATGGCCGTGAATCGTAATCCGGAGGAGTTGAAACGCGCGTGGCAGGGGTGGCACGCGGTCGGCGCACCGATGCGCCAGCGGTACACGCGGATGGTGGAGCTTGGCAATAAAGGATCACGCGAACTGGGATATTCGGATGTGGGCACGTTGTGGCGTTCGAATTACGACATGCCGCCCGACGAGCTGGCGAAAGAAGCGGATCGCCTCTGGAAACAACTTCAACCGCTGTATCTTTCGCTGCATGCTTACGTTCGCGGGCAACTACAAAAGAAATACGGCAAAGATGTGGTTCCAGCAAATGGCCCCATCCCGGCGCACTTGCTGGGAAATATCTGGAGTCAGCAATGGAACAATGTTTATGATTTGATGGACTCTCCCAAGCCGGCGCAAAGCTTCGACCTGACGAAAATCTTGCAAGGCCGGCACACCGAGCCGCGAGGCATGGTGAAGTATGGTGAAGGATTTTTTACATCGCTGGGATTTGCGCCATTGCCGGGTACATTTTGGGAACGATCGCTGTTAACCAAGCCGGCCGACCGCGAAGTGGTATGCCACGCCAGCGCGTGGGACGTAGACTCAAAAGATGATTTGCGGATCAAGATGTGCATCCAAATTACCGAAGAAGATTTTCGGGTGATTCACCACGAGCTTGGCCACAATTTTTATCAACGTGCTTACAATACGCAGCCGCCGCTTTTTCAGAACAGCGCGAACGATGGTTTCCATGAGGCCGTTGGCGACACCATAGCGCTTTCGGTCACTCCGGAATACTTGAAGAAGATTGGTTTGATTGAAGATGTTCCGCCAGCGAGCGGCGACATCGACTACCTGTTGCAAAAGGCGCTCGATAAGGTGGCGTTTTTGCCGTTCGGGCTGGTGGTGGACAAATGGCGTTGGGAAGTATTCTCCGGAAAAATAAAACCCGAGGAATACAACAAGAAATGGTGGGAATTGCGGAGACAATACCAGGGAATTGTGCCGCCCGGCGAACGCACCGAATCGGATTTTGATCCTGGAGCGAAATATCACGTAGCCGGAAACGTGCCGTACACGCGCTATTTCCTGGCGGCCATTTATCAATTCCAGTTCCAACGGGGATTGTGCAAGGAAATTGGATATAGCGGCCCGCTGCATCGTTGTTCGATTTATGGAAACAAGAAGGCTGGCGAAAAATTGAATCGCATGCTCTCGCTGGGCGCCAGCAAACCATGGCCAGATGCGCTTGAGACGTTGACCGGAGAGAACCAGATGGACGCGACGGCGCTGGCGGAATATTTTGCGCCATTAAAAACATGGCTCGATGAGCAAAATGGAAAAAATCACTACCCAGTGGGCTGGTAGCGGCTCGCTGGTTGCCGAAGTTCAATTTGAGCAGAACCGCCAGGTTCTACACGTCAAATAACATCTGTTCCTGCTGAGGTACACTAGCAGTCATAAATAGTGTCGTAACTGTCCAAAGCTGAATAGAATATTCGCTAGAGGACGCCGTGGATTTTTCTTTTACTGAGGAACAGCAACATCTACGCAAAAGTGTGCGGGAATTTGCGGAAGGCGAAATTGCGCCTCACGTGATGGAATGGGACGAGCAATCAGTTTTTCCAGCGGAAATTCTGCCAAAGCTGGGCGAGATGGGACTTCTCGGCGTTATTTTTCCCGAACAGTACGGCGGCACGGGATTGGGCTATATCGAATATGCGCTGGTTATTGAGGAATTGGCGCGCGTAGATGGCTCTGTGGGTCTGATTGTTGCGGCCCACAATTCGCTTTGCTCCAACCACATTTACAAATTTGGCAGCGAAGCGCAGAAAGAGAAATTTCTCAAGCCCCTTGCGCAAGGAAAAAAATTGGGCGCTTGGTCGCTTACCGAACCGGAAGCCGGCTCAGACGCAGGCGGCACGCGGACGACAGCGGTTCGCGATGGGAATGAGTGGGTGATAAACGGAGCGAAGACATTCACCACTAACGGACACTACGCCGACGTTTGTGTAGCCATGGCGTTGACGGATAAATCCAGAGGTTCGCACGGGATCAGCGCGTTCATTCTTGAAAAGGGGATGACCGGTTTTAAGCCCGGAAAAAAGGAAAATAAACTCGGGATGAGGGCGAGCGATACCAGCGAAGTCATTTTCTCGGATTGCCGCGTTCCTGCTGAGAATCTATTGGGGCCCGAAGGAGAAGGTTTCACCGGAAGCTTGAAGATTTTAGATGGCGGCCGAATTTCCATCGCAGCGCTGGCGCTCGGGATGGCACAAGGCGCGCTCGAAGCCGCGACTAAATACGCCAAACAGCGCAAACAGTTTGGCCAGGCCATCAGCGAGTTTCAAGCAGTGCAATTCAAGTTGGCGGATATGGCCACCGAAGTGGAAGCAGCGCGTCTGCTGGTTTTTCAAGCCGCATGGCTCGCCGATCGCCAGGACGTTCGCTTCACACGCGAAGCCAGCATGGCGAAGTTGTTTGCCAGCGAAGTTGCTGTGCGCGTTGCGAACGAATGCGTGCAGATTCATGGCGGGTATGGATTCATTAAGGATTACCCAGCGGAAAAGTTTTATCGCGATGTAAAGTTGTGCACCATAGGCGAAGGCACCAGTGAAATTCAAAAATTAGTGATTGCGCGTCAGTTGCTGGGGAACAAATAACAGGGATGCGCCTCGCAAAGAATTGCCGGCCTCCAGAGCGCCAGAAACATTATGCAACAGCCTGTTGAGCAATGGGCGAAGCAGGTGCGCGCTGGCGAGGTGCGAGCTATTTCCCGCGCCATCACCGCCATTGAAAATTATCAACCCGAAGCTGAGGCCTTACTGAAGTTGCTTTTTCCCATCACAGGGAACGCGTACCTTACTGGAGTTACCGGAGCACCAGGCACGGGCAAAAGCACGCTGGTCGACCGCCTCGCAGGACAATACCGCAAACAAAATGAAACCGTTGGCGTCATTGCGGTTGACCCCACGAGTCCCTACAGTGGCGGCGCGATTCTTGGCGACCGCATTCGCATGCAATCTCATGCAAGTGACGCGGGTATTTTTATTCGTTCCATGGCCACGCGCGGTTTTCTCGGCGGGCTTTCGCGTGCCACGGCTGAGGTTGCGCTGTTGCTTGACGCCGCTGGGAAACAAAATGTGATGATCGAAACGGTCGGCGTCGGTCAAGACGAAATCGATATTGTACGGCTGGCCGACTGTGTGGTAGTCGTTCTGGTACCCGGTTTAGGCGACGACATCCAGAATATGAAGGCTGGATTGATGGAGATTGGCGACATATTCGTCTTGAATAAGGTGGATCGCGAGGGCGCGAATCGCGTCGAAGAGCAATTGCATGCCACGCTTTCCATGGTTATGCCGCGCGCCGGTTGGCAACCGCCGGTAGTGCGCACGGTCGCTACAGAAAATAAAGGAATCGAGCATCTGGTTGAGGCAATTGCGAAATTCAGAAAGCATTTTGAATCGAGCGGAGAACGGGAGCGCAAGCACGTCGAACATTGGAAAAAACGTCTGGTCGAATTGCTTGAGTCTCGCTTGCTGCATCGCGTTTTGGGCGGCGCAGGCGGCGAACAACGACTTTCGGAATTGTCGCAGGCTGTTGCCGAGCGCAAGTTGGATCCGTTTACCGCAGTGAACGAAATTTTAAAGATAAGCGGCCTCGCTTAAGAAATCAGAGAGACGTCGATCAATGCACCTGGGTGATATCGAGCTGCACTATCTGGATGGTGGAACGTTCTGGTTGGACGGCGGAGCAATGTTTGGCGTGGTACCGAAGCCGCTGTGGGAAAAAAAGACCACGCCGGACGAACGCAACCGCATACGGCTGCGGGCCAATTCGCTGCTGGTCCGTTCGGCCGGAAAAAATATTCTGATTGAAACCGGCAACGGCACAAAGTGGGACGCCAAGCAGCGAAGTATTTATGGCGTCGAAGATGGGGACCCGCTGATGAAGTCACTTGAGAGGGCGGGTGTGTTTGCGGATGAGATCGATCTGGTAATCAATACCCACCTGCATTTCGATCATGCCGGGGGTAACACGCGCCTTGCTGGTGATCGCGTGGTGCCTTCGTTCCGTCAAGCCCAATACGTGGTGCAACGTGGAGAACTCGAACATGCCATGAATCCAACCGCGCGCGACCGAGGGAGTTACTTTGCTGAAAATTTCGAGCCTATTTCGAAAGCCGGCGCGTGGCAACTGTTGGAGGGTGAACAAGAGATTGTTCCCGGCATTTCCGTGGTAAAGATTCCTGGGCATAACGCTGACATTCAAGCAGTAAGGATTTCCGGTGGCGGCAAAACGCTTGTGTTTGTTGCAGACCTTCTCCCAACACGGCATCATATACCGTTGCCTTGGATTATGGCTTACGACCTGTATCCGGTGACGACGCTTGAGACCAAACGCCACTGGGTTTCCGAAATCGCGAAACACGGCTGGATTTGTGTGTTTGGCCACGACCCCGACCACGCTGCGGCGACTTTGCACGAGCGTGACGGAAAGTTTGAGTGTGAAGCAGCCAATCTTAATTTGTAAATCCCTGGAGAATGAATGGCGCGTGTAAAAAGTAAGAAAATCGGAAGTGTGCGCGGCGCAGCCCGAGCGAGCATCGGAATCATTGGCGGCAGCGGTTTGTACTTTATGGCGGGCCTCACGGATTCTCGTGAGATTCGCGTAAAAACGCCATTTGGTGATCCCTCGGATGCGGTGGTGATCGGCTCGCTGGAAGGGAAGCGCGTGGCATTTCTCGCGCGGCATGGACGCGGACATCATATATTACCGGGCGAAATTAATTTTCGCGCGAATGTTTACGCGATGAAATTGTTGGGCGTGGAGCGAATTATTTCCGTCAGCGCTGTAGGCTCTCTTAAAGAGGATTTGGCTCCAGGAGAATTTCTGGTGCCGGATCAATTCGTCGACCGGACAAAGAATCGTATCTCGACATTTTTCGGCGGAGGTTTGGTAGCGCACGTTACATTCGACAAACCCACATGCGGACAGTTGTCCACGGTACTCGCGGACGCTTGTGTGTCCTCTGCGGTTAAGGTTCACCGAGCTGGAACGTACATCTGCATGGAAGGGCCACAGTTTTCCACTCTGGCCGAGGCGCGGATGCATCGCGGGCTAGGGTTTGACGTTATTGGTATGACCAATGTCACTGAAGCCAAACTAGCGCGCGAAGCGGAACTTTGCTATGCCACGGTTGCGATGATTACGGATTTTGACTGCTGGCATCCGGGACATGAATCGGTCACCGCCGCGCAGATTATTGCCACGTTAAATCAGAACGCCTCCAATGCGCAAAGTGTGATTCGGGAAGCAATACGAGTGATGCCCACGTCGCGAAAATGCAAATGCGGTGTCGCACTGCAACACTCGTTGGTTACGGACATGAAACTGGTTCCAAGCGCTACCAAAAAAAAATTGTTTGCGATTATCGGAAAATACCTATAGGAGAAAACTTTGTCCTTACTCGTAGTAGGTTCTGTTGCATTTGATGCCGTCGAGAGTCCCTATGGAAAGGTGGAACGCACGCTCGGTGGCGCGGCAACATATTTTGCCGTGGCGGCCAGTTTTTTTACTCCCGTGAACCTTGTGGGAATTGTCGGGAAAGACTTCAGTGACAAGGACGAAGCAATCTTTCGCGGGCGGCGGATCGACACCGATGGGCTGGAACGAGCAGTGGGGAAAACATTCTTCTGGGCGGGGCGGTATTCAGAAAATTTGAATGAGCGGATAACGCTCGCTACGGAACTAAATGTTTTCGCCGACTTCAAGCCGAAATTGCCTGAAAAATACCGCAAATCCAAATTTGTTTTTTTGGCCAACATCGCTCCGGACTTGCAGCACAGTGTTTTGAAACAAGTATTGGTCACGCCGAAGCTGGCCGCGCTGGACACCATGAACTACTGGATAGAGAGGAACAATGCCGATTTGCGAGAAACGTTGAAGCATGTCGACATTTTGATGATCAACGATTCCGAAACTCGGGAACTTTCCAGCGAGCATAATCTGCTGCGAGCCGCAAAACACATCTTCAAGATGGGTCCCTCCACGTTGGTTGTTAAACGGGGGGAATACGGCGCCATGATGGTAGACAAAAAAGGTGTTTTCTGCGTTCCAGCATTTCCATTGGAGGAACCGCATGACCCTACTGGAGCGGGCGACAGTTTCGCGGGCGGGTTTATGGGGTATTTGGCTGGAGTGGGCAGCAAGTCTGACGCGGCGCTGCGGCGTGCCATGGTTTTTGGTTCCGTAATGGGTAGTTTTACGGTGGAAAAATTCGGCATGGACCGGCTGCGTGAGCTCAAGCGTAGCGAGATACACGCCAGGGCACGTCACTTTGCGAAATTGACGCAATTTCAACTGTAGAGTTGTAAGATTTCGCGGTAGCGATGCTTTCCTTACATCAACTGATGTTGCGCCTGGCCATTGCGGCCGCTCTAGGCGCGGTTATCGGATTGGAGCGCGAGCTGCGCCGCCGACCAGCGGGCATTCGCACCAGTTTATTTGTCTGCATGGCAGCCGCCTTATTTACGATGCTTTCCGGCGAAATCTCTCATCGCTTGGGCGACACAGGCTCGACCCGCATCGCGTCCAATATTGTGCAAGGCATTGGGTTTCTTGGGGCCGGCGCAATTTTAAAAGAAGCGGGCACCCTGGTGGGTTTGACCACGGCGGCCACAATTTTTCTGGAGGCGGCAATTGGCATGGCCGTCGGTGGTGGACTTATCACGGTAGGAGCTTTTGCGACAGGAATTGCAATCTTTTCACTGGTCGTACTAGGATGGGTGGAAAGCGCTTTTAATCTGAAGCCGCGAACCATGGCGTTTCGTTTCACTACCAGTCAATCGGAAAGTCTCTCGACAGAAATCCAAAAGCTTCTCTCCGACCTAAAAATAAAGATGCAGCATTTCCGTGTTTCCATGGCGGGATTGCTTTCCATTGTGGAATTCGACGCCGAGGTGAGCCATCGCCAGCAGGAAAAGATCGTCGCGCAACTGGACCGGCCGGGTGTAGTCACAGAAGTCATCCCCGTCGAAGGTCATCAGGAATGATGGGGTCTTCGCGAAGTTTGCCGCCGGTTGCTGTGGCGATGCATCCGCAAAAGGGGCGCGCCCTTAAGGCAGGTTCTGTTATCGGAATAGTTGCGCCCGCTTCTCCTGCACATGCCGAAAAAAGTGCGGCAGGGTCGAAGGAATTGCGGCGGTTGAATTTTGTAGTCTCACCCCCACTTAATTCCGAATCGTCCGCGGAGGGGTACTTTTCGGCGAGCGCAGCGAATCGCGCCGAGGAATTTCTGGCGATGGCGAATTCCGGATCGATCGACGGGATCGTCGCGCTTCGCGGTGGTTACGGCTCAAATTATATTTTGGACCGCCTTTCCAGAGAACCGCTCCAAATGCCCAAGTGCGTGATCGGATTTAGCGACCTCACTACGTTGCAGATTTATTTATGGCAGGGCTACAGGTGGGTGACGATTCACGGTCCCATGGTCGCGGCGGGCCTGGATTCGGGCGCCGGAGTGGCGGGAGGCTACGACGAAAAATCTTTCCTTGACGCTGTGAGAAAGACGGACGCGGGCTGGCAGATCCCGCTGCAAGGCGAGGCAATTACGCCCGGCCAAGCGCATGGAACACTGCTCGGCGGATGCATGACGCTTGTAGAGGCCACGCTAGGAACGCCATGGGAGTTGGACACGCGGGGAGCAATACTGGTGCTGGAAGATCGCGCGATGAAGCCTTACCAAGTCGACCGCGTGCTCATGCATTTCAAGCATGTGGGAAAGTTTGATGAGGTTGTGGGAATAGTTCTGGGAGAATTTCCCGAGTGCGAGCCGCCAGTTCAGGGGAGTCCAACAGTGCGCGATGTTTGCACACGAATTCTCGGAGGCCTCGGCATTCCCATCGTCTTTGGGGCGGCGATTGGACACACGCCGCGTCCTATGTTGACGCTGCCGCTGGGCGTTAAGGCGCGATTGACTTCTGAAAATGGAGGCTTGCTTGAAATTCTGGAACCGGCGGTTACAGCATGAATAAACCAAAACAAGTGCATCTGATTGGCATTGGCGGCTCAGCGATGGCGCCACTCGCTGGAATGTTGCGAGAACACGGTTACCGCGTTACGGGATCGGACTCCGGCGTCTATCCGCCGGCTTCCACTCTTTTGGAAAGCCTGGGCATTTCGTTTTTTCACGAGTTCGACGCCGCCCATTTAACTCCGGTCCCGGATTTGGTGGTGGTCGGAAATATTATTGCGCGTGGCAATCCAGAATTGGAAGAAGTGTTGGACCGCAAGCTGCCCTACCGTTCGATGCCGGAAATTCTCGAAGAGATTTTTCTGCCTGGACGCCACTCCATCATAGTAAGTGGTACGCATGGCAAGACTACAACAACTGCAATGCTCGCGTGGATGTTCGAAACGGGGGAGAAGCGGCCGAATTTCCTGGTCGGAGGGGTGGCCGAAAATTTCGGTAAAAGCTACGGACTTGGCGGCGGGGAAGAATTTATATTGGAAGGGGATGAATACGAAACCGCAATCTGGGATCGTGGACCAAAATTCTTCCACTATCATCCGGATGATTTGATTATCACTTCGCTGGAATATGACCACGCTGATATTTATCCGGATTTTGCCACTTACGAGCTTGCGTTCCGACGTTTGGTGAACCTGGTGCCCAGGTCTGGGCGATTGATTATCTGGGGAGACACGAACGATTCCGGGCCATCGTTGCGGCGGATTGCGGAAAAAGCCTTTTGCCGCGTGGAAACTTATGGATTTTCGGGAGAAAACAATTGGGTGGCGAGCGAGCCAGTCCTTGAAAAGGATGCAATGAAGTTTCAAGTAAGTCACCGCGGGAAATTGTTTGGTGAGTTTACAATGACGTCTGCGGGGCGCCACAACGTACTCAACGCTCTGGCCGGTGTTGCGGTTGCGAGTGGCCGAGGGATCACTGCCGAAGCTATCAGAAAAGCTTTGGCAACATTTCGCAGCGTGAAACGGCGTATGGACGTTAAGGGCGAAGTCGGCGGCGTGCTGGTGATTGACGATTTTGCGCACCACCCCACCGCGGTACGCGCGACAATCCAGGCAGTAAGGAGCCGATGGCCGAAACGGCGTTTATGGGCCATTCTCGAGCCACGTTCGAATTCGATGCGACGCAAAATATTTGAGGAAACATTGCCTGAATCGCTGGCGTTGGCGGACCGCGTCATTTTAGGCAGCGTATTTCGCTCCCAGCAAATTGGAGATGAAAATCGCCTGGACCCAGAAGCAGTTGCAGCCCGCGTGGTCGCCCGCGGAAAAGACGCGCGTGTGTTTCCGAGCCCAGACTCAATTGCTGAATATCTTGTGGGCGAGGCCAAAAGCGGAGATGTGCTGCTGATTATGTCCAACGGAAGTTTTGACGGTTTGTGCGAAAAACTTTTAAAACAGCTTGGCAACCGCGCCGCCGTAACGGAGATGATTCCGCGGTGACGCGTCTTTTATTGAACTCTTGCGCGCGGATTGTTTGCGCGGTTATTTGTTTCTATTTATTTTTGGCGGCGCCTCAGCCGATTTCGGCAACGATCCGCTATACAATTTCACTCGCTCACCCCGAACAGCATATTTTTAACGTCACTATGGAGATACCCAACGTTTCCCAGGAAGTATCTGTTCAACTTCCGGCATGGAATGCACTCTATCAAATCCGCGATTTCAGCAGCCATGTGCGACAAGTTCGGGCTTTTGCGGATAATAATAGCGCCCGGCTACAAAAAGTAGACAAGCAGACCTGGAAACTGAGCGGCAGTGGCACTATGAAAGTGCAGTACTCCGCGTATTGGGACGAGCCAGGGCCCTTTAGCGCGCAATTGAATTCCGAGCACGCTTTTTTGAATCTTGCGTTGATTTTGTTTTATGTACCATCAAGACGTGAAGAATCGATTCAACTTTTGGTGACAGACACGGCAGAGCGTTGGAAAGCGGCTTGCGCTTTGACGCACGCGAAGGCCGATTCGGGCTCGCAAATACAGTTTACGGCGCCCACTTATGATGAGCTGGTGGATGCCCCGATAGAATTCAGCTCCTTCGATGAATTTACGCTGCCAGGCGTGTCGCCGCCTGTGCATGTTGTAGTGCATGGCGATAATTGGAAAAAAAACGAAATACAGGAACAGCTTAAAAAAATCTGCCTGTATGAAATAAGTTTGATGGATGGCGCGCCGTACGATGAATACACATTCATTTTCCATATCGGCCGTGCCGCTGCCGGTGAGGGCGGTGGAATGGAGCACGCAAATTCCACGGCCATTTACGTTCCTTCCGGCGAAGCGCTTCCAAATGTATCCGCGCATGAATTTTTCCACCTGTGGAATGCAAAGAGGATTCGGCCCGCGTCACTGTGGCCGGTGGATTACACCAAAGAACAATATAGCCGGGCGCTGTGGTTCTCTGAGGGAGTGACGAATACCTACAGCTCTTACACATTGGTGCGGACGGGGATGTGGAACAAGCAGGATTTTTACGACGATTTGAGCCGCCAAATGACCGAATTGGAATCGCGACCCGCGGGAAAGTGGCAGACCGTGGAAGAGTCTAGTCTGGACGCGTGGCTGGAAAAATACAACTTGTACAATTCGCCGCAGTCGAGTGTTTCGTACTACACGAAGGGACAAGTTCTGGGTGTGCTACTCGATCTACTGATTCGAGAACGAACGGACAATACGCGCAGCCTGGACGATGTTTTGCGTGCGATGAACGCAGATTTCGCAAGGAATGGGCGATTTTATCGAGATGACATAGACATTCAACTCACTGCGGAAAAAATTTCCGGTGTTGCGTTTGAGGACTTCTTCCAAAAATATATCTCTGGCGCAGAGCCGCTGCCCTATCCGGAAGTATTCGCGTCAGCTGGATTGGAGCTACAGATACGGGAAAGCAAACGGGCGGCACTAGGTTTCTCCACGCAGCGCAATGATAATGGAATTTTGATAGTTGAGACGGTCGATCCGGAAAATCTGCCACTGATTACAAAGCTGAAGGCAGGCGATGAAATTCTTTACTGGAACGGGGGCGAAGTGCCCCGGGGGGCCGAAAGGTGGGCGGCACAGCGAAAGGCGGGAGAAATCCTACGATTAAAGGTCCGCAGGGAAGGAAAAGAAGAAACGGTGGAAGTTCCCTTGATTGAAACAAAGGAACGCCTTTATCAAGTTGTAGAATCCGAGCACGCAGATGAAAAGGCCAAACGTATTCGAGAAGGTCTGCTGCGGGGAAAAACAACGCAATTAGCAAATCGGAAATAAGTTTTCGCAAATCTAACTGCGCGCTCAAACGAACGCTAATTATTTCCATGTGGCGAACCATATTTATCGCTGTTTTTCTGAGTCTTTACATAGTGCTGGTCGGACCTCCACTTTTGATCTATGGTGTGCTGACCAGAAACGTGAACCCTCTTTATTGGGCTGGGGTCCGTGGGCTCATGTTTTTTGTGCGTTGTGTCGGCGTACGAGTACGGATCAAGGGCACGGAGCGAATACCCGCGGAGGTCTGTCTTTTTGTCGCGAACCATACCAGCTCCGCGGACGCGCCCGCCGTTGTTGGAGCGATTTCGCGACGCATAGCAATCTTGTTAAAAAAATCGCTGTTTCGTTTTCCGATTGTCGGACAAGCCTTCCGGCTGGCGAACTTTATTCCGGTCGAGCGCGGAAACCGAGAAGCCGCAATCGAAAGCCTGGAAAAAGCAACGGAAGCGTTGCGGAGCGGACAGTCGTTTCTGATATATCCGGAAGGGACACGTAGCCCCGACGGGAGACTGCAGGAGTTCAAAAAGGGTGCGGTGGTCATGGCGATCAAGGCTGGCGTGCCGGTCGTGCCGATTGCGTGTTCTGGCGCACATCGAGTTATGGAGAAGCGTTCGCTAGTGATACGCCCCGGTGAAATAGTGGTGGAGTTTCTGGAGCCGATCGATTCGACAAAATATTCCATGGAACAGCGGGACGCCCTGAACGATCGCTTGCACAATGCACTGGCGGCAGGATTACCGCCTGATCAAAGGCCGATTGGGTTCCCCGGAGCAGAGTGAAGCCGGGAGAAATTTTTGCGTTCTGCGTAGAATTTAACGGTGCGATAGCCTTTCAAGTTTTTCCTCCAGCTCACGAAGCTTTCTTTGCATCTGTGGCAAGTCCTTCAGGGCTGCCGTGGTTTTGAGCCACTCGCGGTTGTCCACGGCGGGGTAGCCAGAGTAAAGAGATTTGGGCGGGACATCAGCGGGAACGCCGCTTTGCGCGGTGATCACCGCACCATCGCCGATGGTGAGATGGCCGGCGGTGCCCACTTGTCCCGCGAGAATGCAGCCTTCGCCGATTTTTGTTGAGCCCGCGAGACCAGTCTGACCGCAGAGCATGGAGTTTGCGCCAACGTTTGAAGCGTGCCCGACGAGTACGAGATCGTCGATTTTGCTGCCCCGCCCGATGCGCGTTTCACCGACGGTAGCGCGATCGATGCAAGAGTTGGATTGGATTTCGACGTCGTCTTCCAGAACGGCGGGACCCGATTGCCCGATTTTGTACCAGGAGCCATCG
>Ga0209117_1000076_pt1 | contig 71508 bp, 67 predicted proteins | sample BlaSpr_A8_OM2_M2_FD_187978 | JGI IMG/M metagenome (GOLD analysis project Ga0209117, IMG submission 187978) | Forest soil microbial communities from Thunder Bay, Ontario, Canada - Black Spruce, Ontario site 2_A8_OM2_M2 (SPAdes) (version 2) | ecosystem: Environmental > Terrestrial > Soil > Boreal... | reverse complement strand
TCGAGCTGACCGTAGCTTCGCTCCATCTCGAGGAGGTGCTGCGCCTCGCGCAGGGCGCGGCGCTGGACCATCTGCAGCATCGTGGAGATCTCGCCAGAGCGCACGCGCGCCTTCGAGTTCTCACGCGGGTAGGCGATCGTCGACGAGAAGCCCTTGATGAGCTCCCCGGCGATGCCGACCACAACTTGTCCGGGCACTGTCTTCGCCATGTCCTCGGCAGCTTCGAGCGCACGGTTGCTCGACTGGATCACCGCCTCGAGGTCGGCGATCGCGCCCCCCGACATGGCGGCCGGCTTCTGTGGCTCGCGACCGACGCCGAGCACCTCGCCATCCGGTCCCTCGCGCCGCACGACCAGGACCTTGATCAGATCGGTGCCGATGTCGAGCACGGTGAAGTGGCGGTAGTACTCGCTGCGCTTGCGCAGGAACTTGAACTTGGTTATCGCAAAGCCTCCTCGAGACGCTTGAACGCCTCGCCTGCGGGCACCGTCAGCTTTCCGCGCGCCATGTGCTTCTGGCCGCCGCCAGTGCCGAGCAGGGCAGCCAGGCGGGCAGCGTCGTATTCCTCGATGAGGTCCTTGGACACCTTGATGACAAACATGTCGCCGGCCACAAGGGTTACGACGCCAGACTTCATCACGTCCAGGTAGCGGTCGGCATACGCGGCCAGCTCCGCTGGGCTGGAGGCATCGACAGTCTCGGTCACAAAGGGTACTTTGCCTTGTTTGACTGCTACGCCGTCGGCCCCCTTGACCCTCGCGCCGCGCAATTGCTCCGACAGCTCCTTCAATCGGCGCTCGGATTCTTTGAGCTGTCCGCGCAACGCCTGGAGTCGTTCGGGCAGCTGCTCCGGCACTGCATTGAACGATCGTGCAAGCTCAGTGACCAGCTCGCGATCGCGGAGCACGAGGTCATCGGCGGCCTCGCCGACCACCATGTCGATGCGCCTTAGGCCCGAGCCGATGCTCGACTCCGAGACGATCACCGCGGTGCCGATGTCAGCGCTGTTGCTCACGTGCGTCCCTCCGCACAGCTCGCACGTCCAGTCGCCGAAGCACACGACCCGCACGACGTCGCCGTACTTTTCCTCGAACAGGTGCATGGCACCCTGGGCCACTGCTTCTTTCAACGGCTTGTGGCTTTCGTGGAAAGGCAGTGCCGCTCGCACCTTTTCCATGACGCGGCGATTGATCCGCGCGAGCTCGTCCTTGTTGATGGCGCGGTTCAGCGGCACGTCGAATGTCGTGTGGTCGGGACCGACCCAGGAGCCTTTTTGCACGACGTTTTCGCCGAGCGTCTCCCGAAGCGCTTTGTGCAGCAGGTGGGTGGCGGAGTGGTGACGCGCGATCTGCGCGCGGCGCCTGGAGTCAACAGCCGCTGTCGCGTTTTCGCCGATACGCACCTGGCCGGTGACCACGGTGCCGAGATGCGCGATGGCACCCTCGACAGGCTTTTGCGTGTCCTCGACTCGCACCTGTCCGCTGGGTGTGTTGATCGTGCCGGTGTCGCCGACCTGCCCGCCGGACTCCGCATAGAAAGGAGAGCGCTCGAGGAAGACTTCGACCGACTCGCCCTCAGTCGCGGCCTCGGATGGGCTGCCATCTTTGCGCAGCGCGGTCACCTTGCTCTCGGTCGTCAGCTCGCGATAGCCGGTGAACTCGGACTTCGGGATGTCTTTCGCCAGCGCCCACCCTTGTGGCGTGCCCCGGCGCGACCTCGCGCGCTGCTCATCCATGGCGGCGCGAAAGCCCTCCTCGTCCACTGCGATGCCGCGCTCCGCGGCGAGCTCGCGGGTGAGGTCGATGGGAAAACCAAAAGTGTCGTGCAGCTTGAAAGCGTCGGTTCCGGAGATGACCTTCGGCTGTTGGGCGGCGATTCGCTCGAACTGCTCCATGCCATCGTGAAGAGTGCGCTGGAATCGAGCCGCCTCTTGATCGATCGCAGCGCGGATCACGGCGGCCTGCTGCTCGATTTCGGGGTACGGCGTGCGCATCACAGCGACGACGTCGTCGACAAGCTGGCCGACCGGCGAGCGCATCGCCAACCGCTCAGCGTGAAGAGTGGCCCGGCGAATCAGGCGGCGCAGCACGTAGCCACGTCCCTCGTTGCTCGGCGTGACCCCGTCAGCGATGACAAAGCTTGCGGCGCGCACGTGATCGGCCACGATTCGCTCCGAAAACGTCGACTGCTTTTCCGAGAGGCTTCGAATCCGTTCGATGATCGGCTGGAACAGGTCGGTCTCGAAGACGTTGGTCTTGCCCTGCAGGATGTAGCTCATCCGCTCGAGACCCATGCCGGTGTCGATGGCCGGACGTGCCAGCGGGACTAGGCTGCCATCGGCCACCGCGCGCTTGATCGCCTCGCCCGATGTGCCGGCGATCGGTCCACGCTGGTCGTACTGCGGGAACACCAGGTTCCAGAACTCGGTGAAGCGAGCGCAGTGGTCGGGGACGCAATCGTCTCGGCCGCAGCCGACCTCCTTGCCTCGGTCCCACCAGATTTCAGAGTCAGGGCCGCATGGGCCCGCGCCGAGGCCCCACCAGTTGTCCTCGAGTCGCGTGATGTGTTCGGCGCGCATGCCAGGTTGCACCATCCAGATTCCGTGGGCGTCGTCATCGGTCGGATGGATGGTCACCCGAAGGCGGTGGACCGGCATGCTGAAAACCTTCGTCACCAGCTCCCACGCAAGCGGGATCGCCGTCTCTTTGAAGTAGTCGCCGGTGGGCGCAAAGTTGCCGAGCATCTCGAAGAACGTGTGGTGCCGGTCGGTCTTCCCCACCTCGTCGATGTCGCCGGTTCGCAGGCACTTCTGTGCGCTCGCGAGACGGGGCGCGGGCGGTTGGCTCAAACCCAGGTAATAAGGCTTGAGCGGCTGCATTCCGGCCGAGATGAAGAGCGTGCTCGGGTCCCCGCGCGGCACCAATGGCGCGCTTGGGAGAACCAGATGCTCCCGACTCGCGAAATGCTCTAGAAAACGTTTGCGGATCTCGTTCCCGGTCACGGGGCGGGTCTAGCTTACGGTGCTAGGCGATCGATCCGCCATCCACCGCCCGTCTTGCGCCGGTAGCTGAGCCGATCGTGGAGGCGGTCAGGGCGGCCTTCCCAGAACTCGATCCACTGCGGGCGCAGCGCGTATCCACCCCAGCCGTCGGGCAGCGGAACATCACCGCGATACCTAGCATCGAGCTTCGCGACTGCTCGCTCGAGCACGTCCCGCGAGGGTATGACGCGACTCTGCCTCGAGGCCAGCGCCGACAGCTGGGCACCCCGCGGCCGGCTCCTGAAGTAGGCGAGCGACGCCTTGCGACTCAGGCGGCGGACGGTCCCCGAGACGCGGACCTGGTGATGGGTGACGAACCAGTAGAAGACGATGGCCGCGCGGTTGTCCTGCGCGAGGTCGCGGCCCTTGCGGCTCTCATAGTTCGAGTAGAAGAGAAAGGAACCGTCTTCGATGCCCTTGTACAGGACCATGCGCACCGACGGACCTGAATCACCGCACGTGGCGAGGGCCATCGCGTCGGGCTGCGGTGCGCCGGCGTCCTGGGCCCCGCGATACCATCGCCGGAAGAGTGTCAGCGGGTCGGGCGGCGCGCCGGATTCGCGGAGCGGCACTACGAGGCGGATTCTTGTGGCACGTATTTGCGCAGCTGCTCGAGGGCCGCGCGCTGCAGGCGCGACACGTGCATCTGGCTGATGCCGAGCCGGCGCGCGATCTCCGACTGCGACATCTGCTCGTAGAACCTCATCGCCATGATCGCCCTCTCGCGAGGTGTCAAGTGCTCCATCGCGCGGTCGAGGACGTCGCGCATCTCGACCCGGTCGAGCTCGGGGTCGGGACTGCCGATCTGCTCGGCGATGTTGCGGCTGTCCGAGCCGTCGCCACTGGCCACGGGCTGGTCCAGCGACAAAGGCATGTAGGCAGGGCCCATTTCTATCGCCTCTGTCACATCGTCAGGAGTGACGCCGAGCCGTTCGGCGAGCTCGGCAACGGTGGGCTCGCGCCCGAGCTCGTTCTTCATCTGCTCGTTGACGCGAACCACGGATGAATGGAGCTCCTGGAGGCGGCGAGGGAAACGGATGGCGGTGCCCTTGTCTCGGAAGTGCCGCTTGATCTCGCCGGCGACAGTGAGCGTCGCGAAAGTCGTGAATTCGAATCCAAGGTCGGGGTCGAAGCGCTCGATGGCCTTGATCAATCCGAGGTAGCCGACCTGCACAATGTCGTCGAGCGGCTCGCCGCGGTTCTGGAACTTGCGGGCGAGGAAGTAGACGAAGTCGTGATAGGCATTGACGAGCTGCTCACGGATGCGCTCTTTCTCGGCGGGATCGGTCGTCTCCCGGTAACGGCGATGGAGCGCCCGCAGCTCCTCGCGGGGAATGCGCTGTTGTGCAGCCACTGATATCTAGTGTCTCCCTTCCGAGATCAGAGGGACGCCGAGGCGGTCAGCCTGCCAGGTACTTGACCATGCGGAAGCTGACGTGACCAGTCGTCGGTTCGACCTGAGGCCGGAAGTCGTCCACGAAGCAGCGGATCATCTCGTACGCGAGTCTCTGCAGCTCGGGGTCGACCTCGGTGTGGTGCTTGGGAACCGGGAGGGCGTTGCCGCTCGGCATCAGGTCGACGTCGACCACCAGTGCGCGGTCGGTTGCGAAGTACGTGAGCTTGAGGTCGGCCGGCGAGCCCAGGTCCTCCGCAGCCGCGATTGCGCTGTCGCATGCCTGGGTGAGAGCAATCGTCAGCTCGTCGAGGTCGACAAGGCTGAAACCCATCTGGCCGCCAAGCGTGGTGGCGACCCGTTTGGCCACCGGAATGAAGGCCGAGGTCGCGGGAATCTTGAGTTCCGCCAGGTTGCGCTTAGCCAACTGTCCCCTTCCCTACTCTTCCTTTATTCCTTGCCGTCCGCCTGCTGCATCTTCCGCATGGCGGTGGCTTCCAGCTCTTCTCGCTTGCGCTTGGCCGCGGCGACTCCGTCCTGGATCGCCTTGCCGACCGGGTGTTCCGGATCGGTAACGATCTCTCGTGCGCGCTGCGCGGCGCCCCTGGCCCGCTGCACCGGTTCGCTCCCGCTGAGCTCGATGGTCTTGCTGCGCAGGCTGTCTACCTGCGACCTTCCGGGGCCGGACGCGATGTAAGCGCCGGCAGCCAGGCCGATCAGCCCGCCGAGAATGAACCAACCGAATCCACCACCACCACCGTCTCTTTCGTCAGCCATCTTTACCTCCTGATTACCGTCCGAACAAGGCTCTCTCCCGCCACCGCCACGCCATGCGCCGCGGCTTTGATGCCGCGCCCGACCGCCGCCGCTCCACCGCCCGCCGTCCGGAGACCGACGTTTACGCCGGCCGTGATGTCGTTCACGTTCCCGATCGTCTGCCGGACTTCTGGCAGCGTTTCCTTCAATTCCTCATTGGTCGTATCCAACAGCTCCTCGACGGCGCCGAGCGTCCCCCGCATACGGATCAGGAGAGCGGCCAGGGCCAGCGCCACCACCAGGGCGGCCACCCCGAACGCTATCCACATGAAGCTCTGCGGGTTCATTCAGTCAATACCCCTCGGTCGGAACGTGCAAACACAGACGCAATCTTAAGTTCGCGCGCTCGGCGTGTTCGTTTTGGGAACCGCGCCATTTCGTCCATTGGCACTTTTGGCGCCAAAAACGTGGAATCCCCCGACGGTAAAGACACTTTTGGCGCCAGAAGCGTGGAATCGGCACCTACTGACCACGAGGTTGGCTTGATCCGCCAGGCTTGCTCGAGTTCGGCTCCTTCGGCTCGCGGCTTGGACGCGGCACGAAGCGCGCCAGCGGCTGGAGGAGGAGAGCGAACGGCACGGCGGGCAGCATGTTCGCCTGGCCCAGGCGAAGGGACGGGAGGCCGATGTAGTCCCAGAGCTGGCCGAGGCCGAACCCGATCGCGGTCATCAAGAGGATCGGCAGATAAGCGCGGCGCCGGAACGGCAGGAAGGCGAAGAAGAGCTGGGAGACGATGAGCACCGCCAGCGCCGCAACTATCACCCCGGGAGGGAGGAGTGTCAGCACCAAAACCTTCGAGTTGTGCTGCCCCTGCCCCTCTCCCCACATCCCTCTCCCCTGCGGGGAGAGGGAGCATTACACCTTCCCAAAGGTGCTCCCTCCGGGTCACGGGGGTGGGTTGTCCTGAGCGAGCTCAGGTGGGTCCCCTGCCATGGCTCTCCAAGTCCCGTCCAGCGGGCATTTGGTCGGCTGTCCGGACTCCGGGGTCCCTAATGCTGTCTAGTTGGGCAACGCGCACATCGCCCGCAGCCCTTCGGGAGCCAGCCAATATTACGAGGCCGGCTTCTTCGGAGGAACCACCTTGACATGCAGCTCCTCGAGCTGTTCCGGGTCGACTTCCGACGGCGCTCCGAGCATCAGGTCCGACATCGACTGAGTCTTCGGAAACGCAACGACGTCGCGAATGTTGTCCGTGCCGCCGAGCATCATCACGACGCGGTCGATCCCCTGAGCGATGCCCCCGTGCGGGGGAACGCCGTACGTGAAGGCCTCGAGCAGTGTTCCGAACCTGGCCCGAATAGTCTCGAGAGGCATACCGAGGAGCTGAAACACGCGCTCCTGCATCGCCGGGTCGTAGATTCGAAGGCTTCCACCACCAAGCTCGTAGCCGTTGCAAACCATGTCGTACGCATGGGCACGCACGTCGTATGGCCGTTCCGCGACGAAGGACATGTCTTCCTCGAACGGTCGTGTGAACGGGTGATGCGCATACGTGAGCTTTCCCTGGTCATCCTCGTCGAAAAGGTATGTGGGATTGATCCAAAGGAACTTCCACTCGCCCTCCCTTATGAGCTTCCGCCGGCGCGCGACCTCCTGGCGGATCAGCCCCATCACGGTTTCGGCCTTGCGCCTGCGATCCGCGACCAGCACGACGAGGTCGTCTTCACCCGCATCGGTTGCGTGCCGAATGCCGGCGATCTCGGACTCGGTGAGGAACTTGTCGATCGAGCTGCCCGGCAGCCAAGCCATTCCTTTACCGCCCGCACCCTTGGCCATGGTGACCAGGTCATCCAGATCGCGCCGAGCCATGTCGCGACCGCCCGGCACCCTCATGCCGCGGACCACGCCTCCCGCATCGAGTGCGCCGCGGAAGATTTGCGCCTTCGTGCCGGTGAGCACCTCGCCAAGGTCGACGATTTCCAGGTCGTAGCGGAGGTCCGGCTTGTCCGTGCCGAAACGCAACAGCGACTCCTTGATGTCCAGGCGCGGGAACGGAGTCGAAAGCTCGACGCCAAGCACTTCACTCCACACCTTGGTGAACAGAGCTTCGATCAATGCGAAGACGTCCTCCTCGTCGCAGAAAGACATCTCGATGTCCAGCTGAGTGAACTCTGGTTGGCGATCGGCGCGCAGATTCTCATCGCGAAAGCAGCGCGCGATCTGGTAGTAGCGCTGCACGCCAGACACCATCAGCAGCTGCTTCAACATCTGCGGAGCTTGGGGAAGCGCGTAGAAGTTGCCCGGATGCAGGCGCGACGGAACCAGGAAGTCACGAGCACCTGAGGGTGAGCTGCGCGTGAGGATTGGAGTCTCGACCTCGATGAACTCGTTGCTGTCCATGAAGTCCCTGATGATCTTGTTGACGCGGCTTCTCAGCTCCAGCATCTGCGTCATTCGCGGCCGGCGCAGGTCGAGGTACCGATATTGCAGTCGCGTCTTCTCGTCAGGCTCCTCGGGGTCTTCGATCGGAAAGGGAGTCGTTTCAGATGTATTGATCACCTCGAGCTCGGATGCCGTCACCTCGACGTCGCCTGTCGGCATGCGCGGGTTCTCGGAACCCGCCGGTCGGTGGCCGACTATGCCTTTGACGCGTACGACGTATTCGGACCTGAGGTCTGACGCCGCGGTGTGAGCCTGTGAAGCTTTGGTTGGGTTGAAGACGACCTGGACTGCGCCCCAGCGGTCGCGAAGGTCGATGAAGATGAGGCCGCCGTGGTCGCGCCGGCGCGCTACCCACCCGTAGAGCTCGACCTCTCGTCCAACATCCGCCGCGCGAAGCGAGCCGCAATGCGGCGCGGTGAAGCCGCTCATGCGAGCCGTGCCGGGAGGTCAGCCCACGCGACCTCGGCCTGCTCCCCGCTGGCCATCTCCTTGAGCTGCGCGACTCGCCTCTCGGCCTCGCTTGCGGTGAGGAGCACCACCCAACGCGCGCCGAGCTTGTTCGCCGCTTTCATCTTCGCCTTCAGGCTTTTCGCTTCGTAGTCGACGGCGACCGAGCGCATGGTGCGGCAGATGCGCGCGACGTCCGCGGCGGCGACCTCGAGGCCGGCGTCCCCAAGGACCACGACCTCCGCCGCCGGAGCCGCGACCACGTGTGTGCCCGTGGCTTGCACCAATTCGATGACGCGGTCCAATCCGCTGGCGAAGCCAACTCCCGGCGTCGGCGGCCAGCCCTCGGCCTCGGCCAAACCGTCGTACCGTCCCCCGCCTCCCAGTGCGTCCTGCGCCCCGGCGCTATTGGCGGGGAAGAACTCGAAGACCGTCCGCGTGTAGTAGTCGAGGCCGCGCACAAGGTACGGATCCAGTCGATACGCGATGCCCGCGCCATCAAGCATGCCTTTGACCGCGGCCCAAGCTGCCGCGCACTGCTCGCACAGGTGATCGGTAATGCGCGGCGCCTTGGCCTTGAACGGCTGGTCCTGAGGGACCTTGCAGTCAAGCAGCAGAAGCGGGTTGGTCTCGAGCCGGTGCTGGCAGTCAGCGTGGAGCTGATCCTTCAAGGGCCGGTAATACGCCTTCAACAGCTCGAGGTACGCCGGCCGGCACTTCGAGTCCCCGATGGTGTTGAGCTCCAACCTCAGCTCACGCAGGCCGAGCTCGCGCAGCCAGGTGGCGGCGACCTCGATCACCTCCGCGTCCAGGGCAGGGCTCTCGGAGCCGATCGCCTCGACGTCGAACTGAAAGAACTGGCGGTAGCGACCCTTCTGAGGGCGGTTGTACCGAAACATCGGCCCGATGAGGTAAAGGCGTGAGGGCTGGGGATCCTGGTTGAGGTGGCCCTCGAAATACGCGCGGACGATGCCCGCGGTCGCCTCCGGGCGAAGAGCGAGATGCCGGCCTCCGCGGTCCTCGAAGCGGTAGAGCTCCTTGGCGACGGCGTCCGTGTCCTCGCCCACCCGCTCGATGAGCTCCGCGTGCTCGATCACCGGAGTCACGATCTCGGCGTAGCCGAACCTGGCCGCCACGTCGGCCGCCGTCTTCTCGGCGACGCGCCAGATCGCGCGATCACGCGGGAGGATGTCTCGCATCCCGCGGACGGCTTTGATCGGTTCGGAGCGCGGCATAAGAGTGACGATTGTAAGAACCTACAGTTACTATCAGTCGCCGGTGACTACCGCCATCGTCCAGATCGTGTCGATTGCGCTTGCCGCACTCGCCCTGATCATGGGCGCCTACCTTCTGATCATCGGCAAGCGGCCGTGGCGTGGAGGCGCGGACACGGCGGTGGCGCCGCGGGTAAGGCTGCTCGGCCTCAGCTACATCCTCGTCTTCGGCGCCGCGATGATCCAGATCATCGCCCAGCCCCACGGCGACTCGGCCGCGGCGCTCGGCGGGTTGATGGTCCTCGGCGGTGTGATCGTGATCCTTGTCGTGTATCTCGAGGCACGGGCCTCACGGAAGGCAGGGCGCGAAGACCTGCTGGCGAGCCGGCTCAGGGACTAGAGGCCGGCTTTTTCTCGGGTTGTGCGGTAGCCGGCTGCCGCCCGGAACGCCTCGACCAGCTCGTCCAGGTGCACCGGTTTGCTCATGTAGTCGTCAAAACCGGCCTTCAAGCAGCGCTCGCGGTCGCCCGGTCCGGCCATGGCGGTGAGTGCGATCAGCCTGGGCCGGCTGCCCCGGGGCCAGCGACGGCAGATGGCTTCGGCTGCGGTCAGGCCATCCATCTCAGGCATCAGGACGTCCATGAGCACCGCGTCGTACGGCTGCTGCGCCACCGAGGCCACCGCCTCCCGGCCGTTGGAGACGACGTCGACGGTGTGGCCGAGCTTGGCGACCAGCCGCTTCAACAGGTTCTGATTCAGGGCATTGTCGTCCGCGATCAACACTCGCAGGGCCCCAGCCACCTCCTGTGGAGCTTCTGGCGCCGGCGGCGTCTTGTGCACGCCGACCTGGACCATCACGTCGTGCAAGGTGCGGGCTGCCACCGGCTTGGTGAGCGTGGCCTGGATGACGCCACTGTCGGCCGCCTCCGCGACCTCTTCGCCGGGGTTCGCCACTGCGATGAGCACGATCGGCAGCTGGTCCGGCCGCTTCATCGCGCGCAGAGATGTCGACAGGCCGAGGCCATCGATGTCGGGAGGCCGGTGCTCGACCACGGCGATGTCGAAAGGATGGCCCGCCTTCACCGCCCCGAGCGCCTCGTCAGGCGTCGCGGCCGTCGCGGTCGCGCCCCACTGCTCAGATTGCAGGGCGAGCACGCGCCGCTCGGTGGGATCGGCGGTCACGACTAGAACGCGCATAGCCTCGAGCGTGAGCTGCGTTGTGGTCACTGAGGCCGGAAGGACCTCGGCCAGGATCGTAAAGCTGAAGGATGTGCCCGCGTCGGGTCCGGCCTCGACACCGCCCTGTTCGACGCGCAGCTCGCCTTCCATCATCGCCACGAGTTGCTTCGTCGTCGCGAGGCTCAAGACGGCAAGCCTGTCGCCGGGCTGAAGGACGTCACGAGGATTCGTCACACCCTCGAGGCCCCCACGCAGGATTCTCGCGGGGATGCCGCGCCCGGTGTCGCGAATCGTGAAATGCAGAGCGACCAGCCCACCCTTGTCCTCAAAGCCGAGCTCAACCCCGACACCGCCTCGGTAGGTGCGCTCCACACCTCCATGCAGCAGCGACAGCACGATCTGCTCCAGCCGGCGTGAGTCGCCGACGATCACGCTCGGAACGTCAGGCGCAGCCTGGAACGAAAGATCGATGCCCTTCGCGCCGGCGGCCTCAGAGACCACACCTATGCAGCTCTCGACGCTGGCCCGGATATTGAAGGGATGAAGGGCCAGCTCGAACTCGCCGCTCTGAATGGTCGCGGCGTCCAGGACGTCGTCCACCAGCCTCGCGATCTGCTCGGCGCCGATCTCCACGATCGAGGCGAGCTCCCTCTCTTCGTTGGTCGTGGCGCTGGTCGCGAGCAGGCCGGCGGCTCCGACCACCGCGTTCAGTTGGTTGCGAACCTGGTGCCCGAAATCCGCCAGCAGCTCGGCATCGAGCACGCCGGGTTTCTGAGCACCAACCGCGCGAGTGGCTTTGTCCATATCCGCAACATCTCCCATCGTCAGTACAGCTTGTCCGGCGAAGGCTGAGCGGTGGGCGTGAACATCGCGTCCGGCAGCTGCACGCCGTTGGACAAGAAGTGCTGTTTGAAAATGGATTGGACGCCCGTCGCGGTGTGATAGCCGACCGCACGCCCATCGGGGGTGACGCCCACCTGGCGGAAGGCAAAGATCTCCTGGATTGAAATCTCGCCGTCGACCAACCCGATCAGCTCCGCCACGCTGACCACCTTTCGCGCACCGCCGCGCAGCCGCGCGGTCTGCACGATGACGTTGACGGCAGATGTGATCTGGCTGCGGATGGCGCGTGATGGAAGCTCTGTTCCGGCGAGCAGGACCAGCGTCTCGAGACGGTTGAGGCCGTCCTGAGGGTTGTTGGCGTGAAGCGTGCTCATCGACCCGTCGTGGCCGGTGTTCATGGCCTGCAGCATGTCCAGCGCTTCCGGACCGCGGCACTCGCCGACGATGATCCGGTCAGGCCGCATGCGGAGACAGTTGCGCACGAGATCGCGGATTGAGATCGCGCCGCGGCCCTCCACGTTCTGCGGTTTCGACTCGAGGCTGATCACGTGCACCTGTCGCAGCCGGAGCTCGGCCGCATCCTCGCATGTGACGATGCGCTCGGTCGCGGGGATGAAGCCCGACAGCACGTTGAGCAGCGTCGTCTTGCCGGAGCCGGTGCCGCCCGACACGATGATGTTGAGCCGGGTCTTCACAGCCGCGTCGAGGTATTCGATCATCGCCTCGGTTGCCGCTCCTGCCGTGACCAGCTTCTCTGGCGACAGCACCTCACGACCGAACTTCCGGATCGTCAAGCACGGCCCGTAGATCGCGACTGGCGGGATCACTACATTCACCCGCGACCCATCCTTGAGCCTTGCATCACACATAGGTTCCGACTCGTCCACGCGACGGCCGATCGTGGAGACGATTCGGTCGATCACCCGTCGCAGGCTGTCCTCGTCTTCGAACGCGAGGCTCGTGAGCTCGATCCGGCCGCGCCGCTCGACGAAGATCTGCTCCGGCCGGTTGACCATGATCTCGCTGACCTCGGGGTCGCGCAGCAAGGACTCGAGCGGACCGAGGCCTATGACCTCGTCGAAGAGGATCTCCACGAGACGTTCCTTGTCGGCGGCCGTGACCAGAGTGGCTGGTGGCTTGGCTCGGTAGTGGTCTTCGGTCAGCTGCATCAACAGGCGCCTGATGCCCGCCCGGTTGTTGATGTCGATCGCGGCGGCGTGGCGGCTGAGCAGAAGTGCGTGGATCTCGCCCTTGGCGACGGTGAGAGACGGGCTCAGGAGTGCCGATGCCTCGTTGGTGTGGAGCGGCTCCGCCGCCAGTGCCATGCTCGGTCTTGCGCCGTCGGCCGGGATCACCGGAATCTGCGCGGTGTCAGGTTCCAAAGCGGCAGGCGGAGGCGCGACCGCGACGGGCGTCTGCTGATAGCGGCGGTCGAACCGCTCCGACAGCTTCATGCTGATTCAGCCCGTACGGCTCGCTCCAGCCGAACCTTCGCTCGAGTTGCAGCTTTCTTGATGTCGGCGTCCGGGTCTAGCTCCGCCAGCGCGCCCAGGTCAGCAGCGCCCTTGCCGCCGATCATGCCAAGCGACAAGCAAGCCGCAAGCCGAACCGCCTTCGGCCACCGGCTGTTGTGCGCGATGCCCAGGAGCGGCGGGACCCGTAGGTGGTCGCGCCTCAGACCGCAAGCGAGCACGGTGACCACAGCCGCCTTCTCGCTTGCCGGCTGGCGCATGAGAAGCTCGATGTCCAGGTCGGTTGCGGCCTGGGCAAGCGTGATCGCGAGGCGGTGCATGGCGATCCTGTCGATCGCCGTCATAAGCGACTCGACGGCTCGACGTCCTCCCATGCGACCGAGGGCCCTGATGGCAGCGTCGCGGACCTTCGGGTTCTTGTCCCGGATCATGTCCTCGATCCACAAAACCGACTCGGTGAGCCGCAGCGCCCCACAAAGTTGGGCGGCGGCCGCTCGGATCAGCGGGTTCGGGCTGACCAGAGAATTGACCAGCTCCTCGGTTACCTTGGACTGCCGGAACGGCTCGGTGAGCCGCCACTGGCCGGTGAGACCCGGCCCTGCCTCGGCCAGTGCCGTCTCGATGACCTCAGCGACTGGGCCAGGCTCAGAAAGCAACTCGGTTGCGGAGACGTTTAGTTGGACCCTGTTCTCGCCGGCCAGAACAGCGTTAAGGACGCGGTCAATCCGACCGGCGACGCGAGATCGCTGAGCGCGGGAATGGGCGCCCGACCGCTTGGTCAGGCGCTGCAGATCGATCTCGGCCGTGGGCCTCGTGTTCAAAGCTTTTACTGGGATGCGCGGTCGAATCGGGGGGACGTTGGTACATTATCGGCAAATTGCGCCCCCGTGAGGTTCACGAAGCCTGTCGGGTCCGGGAGGAATAACCACACCAGGTGGGTGCCAGCAGCGAGCCCGCCGCCGATCAGACGCCCTCAGCCCTGCACCTGCGGATCCGGATCCTGGAGATGTCCTCCGCGTTCGCGGACCTCGGTGACGGCACGCTTCGGGCTGTGGCTCGACGCATGCGCGCGGTGGGCCTGACCGCCCGGGATACGCTCCGGCTGAACGCGGACGGGGGCGACGTTGTGGTGTTTCTAGCCTCCGGCCAGGTCGAGGAGTCGATCGCGGACGCCGCCGGCAAGGTGCTCTTGACGCGCCGGCCTTCGCCTGGAGACCTGGTCATCCTTCCCGCCCCCCGGACCAAGGATAGGTACGTGACAAGCATCTTCGGGCTGACCGACGCCGTGCTCCTGACCCTCGATCGGGACGGCCTCCTCGAAGGTCTGGGCCCAGACGCCGGGAAGGTGGCGCTGACGCTCGACAGGCTCTGGGACCAGGAGCTGTCGGCCGTCGATGCCGCCGACGTCCAGATCAAATCTCGTACCGCCGCCCCGATCGTGGCCTTCTTCTCGGCCAAGGGCGGTTCGGGCGTCACGACCCTGGCCGTGAACACGACGGCCGCCCTGGCCCGGAAGTTCCCGCGCGCGGTTCTCCTGGCCGACATGTCTGCTCCCTTTGGTCACGCCGCCCTCTTCGCCGACCTCATTGCCACAGGCTCGATGGCGAGCGCAGCCAAGGCGGTCCAGGCCGATTTTGAGATCGCGCTTCGCGGCAGCATCGTCAACCACCGCTCGGGAATGGGCGTCCTCCCCGGGACGCTGCGGCCGGAGGAGGTCGACCTGATGACCGGTGATCTGACCGGCCGGGTGCTCGACGTTGTCGTCAGCTGGCAGCGCATGATCCTCGTCGACCTCGGCACCTCGCTCGGCGAAGCTGCGCTGGCGGTGCTCGAGCGCGCCGAGTGCGTGGTGGTCGTCATCCCGCCCGAGATCGCCGCGATGACCGACGCGCGACGCTCGCTCGCGGTGTTTCGCGACATCCTCAACGTGCCTGACAACCGGATCGAGCTCGTCCTCAACCAACGGGTGCCGCGCCCGCCGCTCGACAGGGCGGCAGTGGAGTCGATCCTCGGCAAGAAGATGTCGGTCACCGTTGGCTACGACGATTCGAGGCCGGAGGAGGCAGCCCTGGCGGGCGGCCTGGTTCTGCTTCGCGACCCGAACTCGCTGGTCTCCCGAGGGGCGACGGAGCTGGCCCGCGTGATTCTCAAGAACCTGAAGATGGATGGCTGACAAATCCAGCCACACGACCCCCTCCCCCGCGAGGATCGCTTCGCGATCCTGGCGGGACCTCCCCACACGGTGGAGAGGCCAGGCGATGGTCGAGTTCGCGATCAGCGTCCCGATCCTTGTCCTGCTCGTGGCCGGCACGATTGAGCTGGGCCGCGGTTACGCCTTCGCCATCGCAACCTCGGATGCGGCGCGCGACGGCGCGCGATACGTGGCGGGCAAGACGTCGACCACGAATGGCCCAGGTCTGACGAACATGTGCAGCCTGATCAAGGCCGATCTGGCCTCGACCACGTCCAACATCAGCTGCGCGACGCAGGTCAACCACGCGCCACCTTTTGTTGCGGGCACCGATTACGCGACGCCGGCGGCGGGCCAGGCGGTGGTCGCTGTGTACTGCGGGTCGAGCGCCAACTGCACAGGCGCAGTGACCACGCAGTACCAATCCAGGGTTGACGTTTATGTGTACTACGGCTTCAGCGACCTCAATCTCCTCGGAGGCGCGATCACCATTTCAGGGTCGAGCCGCGCCACGACGTCCTGGTGAGGGCTCGCCAAATTCCACCTGTCCTTCTCGCGAAGGCCGGAGAGATTCCACCTCCCCATCCGGCGCTTCGCGCCACCTTCCCCACAAGTGGGGAAGCGACTCTTCGCCAGAAGTGGGGAGGCCAGGGGCAAGCTCTCGTCGAGTTCGCACTGGTCGCGCCGATCGTGCTGCTCCTGATCGGAGCCACGGTTGACATGGGCCGCGGGCTTCTCCTCTACGCACTGCTGCAGGGCGCGTCCCGGGATACTGCGCGCCAAGCGGCGCTCTCGTACTACAGCGGCTCCAACACCCTGCCGCCCGACTGCACAAAACTGACCCCGACAGCCTGCTCGCTGAAAGCCCTTACTTCGAGCGCTCACCAGCTCGACCCCCTGGGCGTGACTGTCGTGTACTTCGACTCGACCGCCATCTCGGCTCCACCGTCCTACGGCACCTGGGTCGCCAATGCCGACCCTACCCAGCCCGGCACCATAACGCTCAACGGCGCAACCGCGAATAACGTCTATGTCTTCATCTATGAGCTGGACGCGACGGGCGGCAATCCGAGCCCTCGCTGGAGCTGTCCATCCTGTGCGGCGGCGAGCGGCGCTGCGGTTCGAACGACGGGCCACCAGCGCGCTGTCGTCGACCTGAAGCTCAACTGGCAGCCAGTGATGGCCAGGTTCCTCGGCATCCCGAGCGTGATCACCTTTGACGCGCAGACGGTTGTCCGGATGGAGTACTGATGGCCGTCAGCTCGAAGTCCCAGTCGGGACAGGTGATGGTGCTGGTGGCAGTGTCGCTCCTCGCCCTGATCGGATCCGCCGCGCTCGTTTTGCTGGCCGGCTCGGTCGAGTGGCAGAAGAACCAGGTCCAGCAGCTCGCCGACCAGGCTGCGATGGACTCTGCGTTGAAGATCGGCATCGGGTGCGATTCGACCAAGGCGTCGACCGTGATCACGGAGGCCGACAACTTCCTCGCTTCGCAACGGACGCGCACAGGATCCCTCAGCATTGCCGGGGCCGGCTGCACGACGCCATACACCGGCACCGACACGTTCAGCGGCGGGCTGAGCGCGACCGTCAATTACCCGTACCTGGGACACCAGCAGCAGGTCGAGGTGATCCTCACCCTTACCCTCCCAATTGCTTTCGGCGCGGAGGTCGGGCAGACGACCACGTCGGTGAAGCGGCGCGCGGTAGGCCAGCAGCTGGCGGGTTCCGTGCCGGCGATCTCGGCGACAACGCTCACCTGCAACAGCGGCCAGGTCAATGTCAACGGCAGCGTCGTGGCGCGGAACCTGATTGCGCGCAATGGAACGTGCGCGCTCTACGCGCATACCCGGTTCGACGGACCCTCAGGGACGTACTCCGACCTGGGCAACGTGAGCGTCTACACGGATGGACAGAGCTGGACAGCGCCAGGGGCCTGCGTCGCGGGCGCCAATATCGGATCTTTGAGCGCGATCTGTGCCGACGGATTTGAGCTGTCAGGCCACAACACGCCGGCTTGCGCCACGGCCACGACCTCCTTCCTTTCCGTCGGCGGCAAGGCGATCAACCCCGACCCGTGCGCGGCGGGCACCGGCGCGCAGCCGGTTCCTCCGCTGTCGTCAGTCCTGCCGCCCGAGCCGAACACCGATCCCAGCGCGATCGCCACGCTGGTCGGCACCGGCGGCGCGGCCTGCTCCGCCGGAGCGGTGCATCCGCCCATTCAGGTAGGCGGGGTCACCATCGGCACGGGACGCGGACCGGTGCCTCTCCAGGACGCCAGCGGCTTCTATCACTTCAAGCCGAGCTGCTATGGATATCTCGACCTCTCGCTGCTTTCCAACGGGCTGGCCGCTTTTGATCCCGGCTTCTATTACTTCAACGGCTCGGGTTTTGCCAACGGCGGCGGCGTCTGCCTCAACGGCGCTGCCCTCCTGATGGGACGAGACGTGACGATGGAGTTCGTCAACACCGCGGGAATGTGGACGACGGCTTGCGACGGGACGACCTGCACCGGAGGTGGCGGTGGTGGTGGCGGCGGTGGTGGTGGTGGCGGTGGCTGTGGGGGTAGTGGCGGCAACTGCCAGGGCCAGTGCGGTAACGGGACGACGGGCACGTGCGGGCCGGGCACCTGCAGCTTCGGCTCGAAGCCTTGCTCTAAGCAGGCATGTCCGCCGAACGTCCTCGCCGACGCCCCAAGCAACTTCGCCTGGCTGGCAGCCCCATGTTCCACCGCGCCTAGCGCCACCGACGCGTCGAGCTGCCCCGGTTCGGCGTGGTGCCCAGTCGGAGACCGCGCCTGCTGGAACCTACTTGTCTGGGCGCCCGCGAATGTCACAGGTCAGTTCCTGCTCGACGATCCTGCCGCCCCGAGCTGGCTGTTGGGCTCCATCTCCTTTCCAGGGAGCTGTTCTTACTCCGCCAACGCCACGAGCCAAATTGCGGGCTCGATAAGCTGCGGCAGTTTGTTGCTAGACGCAAGCGGAGGCAACACGAGCGCAGTGGGCAGCGACGCCGGAATCAGCACTGCGCTGGTGGAGGCGGTTCTCGTCGAATGAGTTGCACCAATTGGCGCACCATGCCAAGCTGCAGGCCGCAGTTAGATGTCCATCGCCACCCCTGAGACCGCCCGGCCCCGCCGCGGACGCCTGTACATCGTGGTCGGCGCGATCCTCGCGGTACTTGCCTTTGCCACCGCAGCAGGTCTCGCCAGCCTTTCGCTGCTGCAGGGGCCCGTGACGGGAACGAAGGTTGTCGTGGCCAAGACGAGCATCAGCGCCCGCACCAAGATCCAGGCCTCCGACCTGCAGCTGAGCTCATTCAGCCCGGCGCCGCCGCAATCGTTTACGGACATGGCGCTCGTCGCCGGCAAGGGCGCTCGAGTCGACATCCCCGCGGGATCGCCGATCACCGCCAACTTGATCGTCGCATCGGGCGATCTCCTGAGCACCAGCGACGTCTCGTACCTTCCCATTCCGTCGGGGTACGTGGCCGTCACCGTACCGACTGGCGAGCAGGTTGGCGTCGGCGGCTACCCGCAGGTCGGTGACCGCATCACCGTGCTCGCCACCGTCAACACTTCAATCTTCGGGCCTGGCGGAGCATCTGTCGTCCGCACGGTGTTCCGCGACCTCAACATCATCAGGGTCGGCCCCGTGAACCAGCCCGCTAGCAGCGCTCAGCAGGTCGCGGGCAGCCTGACCGTGCTGGTGACCGCGTGTGACGCCGAGTATCTCTTCTGGCTTCTCAACAACGCAGTTTTGAAATACACGCTCGAATCGTTCAAGGACTATGCCGCACTCCCGAGCCAGCCGGATCCCACGTGCCCCAAGCCGGGTGGCGTTGGTCCCAAAGAAGTGAACAAGCGCTGGCAGTTCACCGGCCCCTGACGGATGCTTCCTGTCGTCATCTTCGTCGCCGCCGCGGCCGCCATAGGCGTCGGGCTTGTGGTCTACGGGATCGTCGGCTCGGGGCGGGCGACCGCTAGCGCCGGCCCGAGCGCCCGCGTCACGTATCGAACTCTGGCCGACGTTCGTGAGCAGCTGCGCAGGCAATTCGAGCCGACCGGTGCGCCAGTTTGGATCGCCGCCAATCAGAAAACGAACACGCTGGCTGCAGACCTGGCGAGCGCGGACATCCAGCTTCGACCGTACGAGTTCAGGTTGGTGCAGGTCGGGGTGGCAGTGATTTTCGCATTGCTTGCGCTGCTCCGTTTCGGCATTTCGGTTCCTCTGTTAGTGCTTGCCATCGTTGGGTTCGCGCTCCCCGCTGTGTATCTGCGCAACCGCCGGGGGCACCGGCTGGCTCAGTTCGAAGAGGGTCTGCCGCGAGCGCTGGAGCTCATGGCAAACTCGATGAAGGCAGGCCAATCCACAACTCAATCTCTGCGTGCGGTGACCGAGAACGCAGGCCCGCCGGTGTCGGACGAGTTCGCCCTGGCGCGCAGGGAGATCGAGCTCGGCGCGTCGATCGACAGCGCGCTCGGCAACATGGTCAAGCGCATCGGCAGCAGCGACCTGAGACTCGTCGTCATGGTCATCACCATTCAGCACTCGGTCGGGGGTGACCTGCCCGCGATCCTGACCACCCTCGCGGACACGATGAAGCAGCGTGCGGAGATGCGCGCAGAGACCTTGGCCGCAACGGCTCAGTCGCGCGCCTCAGCTCTGATCATCACGCTGCTGCCGATCGCCGCAGCGCTCGGCCTGTATTTCCTCGTCCCTTCGTATTTCCGGCCGATGTTCGTCGACCCGATTGGCTGGTTCCTGCTCGCGGTAGCGGCCATCATGCTGGCTTTCGGAAACTTCTTCATCCGCCGGCTCACGGCGATCACATGAACAACCTGCCCCTTGTCCTCGCGGTCGGCGCTGTGGCGGCAATCGGCGTCTGGCTTCTTGTGTCTGGGGTCGTCTCGGCCCGCGCCGGCGACGCGACGACGCTGGCCAGGGCGCGACTCGCCCGTCAGGAGATCGGTCTCGGCCAGAGCGCGGTTGCGCTCGAGCTGGAGAAACCGATCGGTGAACGACTCCTTGCCCCCTTGCGGCGCTGGGCCACGAATCAGCTCACCCGCTTGACTCCCGCCGCTCAGGCGTCCAGCTTCCGTCGGCACCTCGATTTCGTGGGTAACCCGGCAGGGCTCGACCCCGCAGGACTGCAGGCGCTGCGAATCGCCGCAGCAGCAGGTCTTGGGGCGCTCGGCCTCGGGCTCGGCGTGCTCATCGGGTCGGCGGTTGCAATCGGGGTCGCGGTCCTTGTCGGAGTGGCGCTCGGTTTCTACCTGCCGGTCGTCTGGCTCGACCAGATGGTCCGCCAGCGGCGGACCGAGATCGAGGCTTCTCTGCCGAACGCCCTGGATGTCGTCGCGATCAGCATGGAGGCGGGACTCGGCCTCGACCGCGCGCTCGAGCAGCTGGTGCGTCATCAGGAAGGACCGCTCACGCTGCTCGTCGCGCGTGCACTGCGCGAGATGGAGCTCGGCCGTCCGCGTGCTGAGGCGCTGGTGGATATGGCGGAGGCGACCGGCGTAGAGGACTTCACCTCGCTGGTACGCGGCATCCTTCACGCTGAGCGCACGGGCGTTCCGATCGCGCGCACGATTGCCGCGCATTCGGCTCAGATGCGCGTCAAGCGGAGGCTCAAGATCCGCACGGAAGCCGCGCGCGCCTCACTCAAGATCCTGCTGCCCACGGTCGGTTGCGTCTTTCCGACGCTGTGGCTGATCCTGTTGGGTCCGGCGCTGATCGTCGTCCTCACGTTGTCGAGGCACTAGGCAGGGCGACCGCCTGGTCTGGAGACAGCCAATTCGGCGGAAATGGTCGGGACTTTAAGTCAGGAAGGGGTTCGTCTTGCGTTCGCGGCCGATGGTGGTCGCCGGCCCGTGGCCGCTGTAGACGAGGTGCTCGTCCGGTTGAGACAGCAGCTTGGCGCGGATTCCTTCCAGCAGCGCCTTGCCGTTGGAGTTGGCGAAGTCGGAGCGGCCGATGGAACCGGCGAACAGCGCGTCGCCGGTGAAGATGTTGTCCCCGATCTTCAGGGAAACACCACCCGGGCTATGACCCGGTGTGTGCAGCACGTCGAAAGCAAGCGAGCCGGCACGAAATGTCTGGCCCCCGACAAGGCTTACTACGTTCTCTGTCGGGTTCAACGACGCTCCGAACTCCCGGCGCATCGGCTTGCCTTCGGCGACGAATTCTCTTTCTGCATCGTGCACCGCGACGGGGATCGCTCCGAACGCCGCAAGGAGGGCCTCCAGGCCGCCGACGTGATCGATGTCGGTGTGCGTCAGCAGAATCGCTTTGACATTGGCCTGCCGGTCGCGGACCAGATCGATCATGAGCTGAGGCTCGAGGTTGGCGTCGATCACGACTGCGTCGTGAGTCTCTTCATCCTCGACCAGGTAAGAGTTGGTGCCGAACTGCCGGTCGGCGGTCGCCTCGATGCGAACGCTCACAGGAGTTTGCGGACGAAGGCGTGGTCCCCTGTCTCGCGGACGACCTCGAAGCCGGCGCGCAGATACATGCTGAGAGGCCCGCGATAGTTGCCTTGGGCAGAGTCCTGCTTCTTTGCTGGGTAGCCTTCCACCGCGCTCAACCCCCGCTTGCGCAATCGGTCCAGCGCGGCATCGAGCAGCCGTGAGGCGACGCCGTGGCCGCGATACGGAGCGGCGATCACAAAGCAGGCGACCGAGCCGACGCCTTCATGTGCCGCTGCTTTCAAGCCGAAGCGGTGCATCACGCCGGCCAGCCTCGTGGTCTCGCCGTAGTTGCACCAGCCGACGGCCTTTCCGTCAACGAAGGCAAGGAGAGCCGTCACCTCACCGCGATTGATCATGGCCGTCATGTCGCGACGATTGTCTGCGGCGGTCCGGCCAGCCCACTCGTCGTCGCTCTGCGTTCTGTGGGTCTCCATGCAGTAGCACGACTGCCACGCGGGGTAGTCGCGAAACGCGTAGTCGTCGAAGAACGATTGGTACTCCGCCACTCGCTCCGGCGTCACGTCGTGAACTTCGATCGCGCCGATCTCTGGAAGACGGGCCAGAGCTGCCTGCTCCGCGGGGTCCAGCGCCACGCGAAGGCCCCGCAGAATGCTTTCCGCCTCGGCTTCGAACAGCCCGCCGACCGCGTCGCCTGAACGCCAGGCAAACTCGACTCGGCAGCCGCCCTGCACCTCCTCGACGGTCCAGGTCACGAGATGAGGCTTCTCGGCCGCGAAGTTTGGGGCGAACAGAAAACGCGTCTCGAGGACCAGGCGTGCAGGCGCATTCACTTCGACGACTTCGGATTCCTCGAGGACTTTGCCCTCGCCGTCAGCCCAGCGAATGTGGTTCCCCGCCGCGAATTCGCCTTCCGGGGTCAAGCGGTAGTACCAGTTCCTGCGGTCACCCGAGACGAGCGCCGCCCAGGCGGACTCAACAGGAACGTCCAGCGCGATTTGGCGGGCGCCGGCTTTCAAGAGGCTTCGCGGGCGACGGTGTGCACGTCTTTGACGCCCTCGAGCTTTTCCATCAAGCGCGACAGCTGTGCGAGCGAATCGATCTCCACCGTGGTCGACACCACCGCAGTCTTGTCGTCGTACACGTGGACCTCGAGGGACGACATGTTGACGCGGTTCTCCGCGACCACGGTGGCGATGTCGCGAAGCAACCCCTGCCGGTCCCAGGCCTCGATCTTGATCGCGACGGGATAGATGTGGGTGGCCTCGGAATCCCAGTCGACGGGCACAACTCGCGCCTGGTCCTGCGCATTGATGGCGTTGATGCAGTCCACGCGGTGCACTGTCACTCCCTTGCCGCGCGTCGTGTAGCCGACTATCGCGTCCCCCGGCACGGGCTGGCAGCAGGGCGCGATCTTCGTGAGGATTCCCTTCTCGCCCCGCACGAGCACCCGCGGAGTCGGCTGGACATTGGGGATCAACGGGATCGGCCGGAGGTCGCCGCCTGGCGTATCCAGCGTCAGCGCCATTCGCATCACCACCGCGTGAGGTGAAAGGTCGCCGTAGCCGATGGCGGCAAGGAAGTCGTCGATGGCATTGAACCTGTGCATGTTGGCGATCTGGACCAGCTTCCCCTCGTCGAGGTCGGCGAGGTTGACGCGGTGCATGCGGTGCAGCTCCTTGTCGAGCAGGTCGCGGCCTTTGCCCACGTTCTCCTCGCGGCTCTGGCTCTTGAACCACTTGCGGATGCGCTCTTTCGCCGATGCGCTCTTGACGAAGTTGAGCCAGTCGCGGCTCGGCCCGTGCGGGCCCTTCGAAGTCAGGATCTCCACGATCTCGCCGTTCTGAAGCTCGTAGTCGAGCGGCACCATGCGGCCGTTCACCTTGGCGCCGATGCACCGGTGCCCGACCTCGGTGTGGATGCGATAGGCGAAGTCGACCGGCGACGAGTCGGCCGGCAGGTTCAGGACGTCACCCTTCGGCGTGAACACGTAGACCTCGTCCTGGAAGAGGTCGACCTTGACAGTGTCCAGGAACGACTCTGCGTCCCCCACCTCGTTCTGCCACTCGAGCAGGCTGCGGAGCCACGACAGCTTCTGGTCGAAGCTCGCGTCCTTCCCGCCTTCCTTGTAGGTCCAGTGCGCGGCGACACCGAACTCCGCCATGCGGTGCATCTCGTGCGTTCGGATCTGAATCTCGATCGGCTCGCCCGTATGTGTGATGACGGTGGTGTGGAGCGACTGGTAGCCGTTCGACTTCGGCATCGCGACGTAGTCCTTGAAGCGCCCCGGGACCGGCTTCCACAGCGAGTGAACGACGCCTAGCACTCCGTAGCAGTCGCGCACCGAATCGACGTGCACGCGCATCGCTGAGAGGTCGTAGATCTCTGAGAAGTCCTTGTTCTCGCGGGTCATCTTCTGCCACACGGAGTAGATGTGCTTGGGGCGGCCGGTGATCTCCGCGGTGATGCCGACCTTTTCCAGCTCCCGCCCGAGGATCTCGCGGAGGTCTGACACCAACGTCTCCCGCTCGTGTCGCTTGCGCGCGATGCGCCTGACGACGTCCTCATATGCCTCGGGCTCGAGGTTTCGGAAGGCGAGGTCCTCGAGCTCCCACTTGATCTGACCGATGCCGAGCCGGTGTGCAAGCGGGGCATAGATGTCGAGGGTCTCGCGCGAGATCTTGCGGCGCTTCACCTCCGGCAGGGGGTCGAGGGTGCGCATGTTGTGGAGGCGGTCGGCAAGCTTGATGAGGACGACCCGCAGGTCCTCCGCCATCGCAACCATCATCTTCCGGATGTTCTCCGCCTGCTGCTGCTGGTCGGAGCGCAGCGCGATCCGGCCGAGCTTGGTCACCCCATCCACGAGTCGCGCGACCTCCGGGCCGAACTCCCGCTCCACCTCCTCGGCGGTCAGCGCGGTGTCCTCCACCGTGTCGTGCAGTAGAGCGGCGGCGATCGTCGGCGCGTCGAGCTCCAGGTCAGCGAGGATGGCCGCCACCTCGAGCGGGTGGTTGACGTAGTCCTCGCCGGACAGGCGTCGCTGCCCCGTGTGAGCGCTAGAGGCGCGCTCATACGCCTTCCGCACCACCTGCTGGCCCTTCGCGTCCAGGTGGTCGGCGACCTTCAAGAGCTCTGCAACCGTCATCTGCTGGTGAGTGAGAGTTTAGGCAACACTCTGGCGAGCCTCTCCCCCCTCCTTATCCAGGTTCCCCTTTGCCGACACGCTCCTAGACTTACCCATCGCTGTGGTGACTCGATCGTGGTGAATTCAGAAAGGGCGAGATTCGCTCTCCGAATCGGGCTTTCGGCGGCCACCGTCGTGCTGGTCCTGCTGGGCACTGCGCTGGCGGTCACCGGAAGGTCCGGCGTCACCGCGTTCTTCGCCGTGGTTGCCGGCCTGCTCGCTCTAGGGGCAGGACTACTCAACCGAAACTGGCAGGGCTCGGCGCCGCTTGGCGGCGCGGCCCTCTTGCTGGCTCTGTTTTCGGCCCAGTTCAACCTGCGGGACGGCAGCCTGCTCCTCCAGGTGGCGGGACTTCTCCTGCTGGGGCTTGGCGGCTTCACCGGGAGCACTGCCTACCGCACGACTTCGGACGCGATTCGGAACCGCGACATTGCGCTGGAATACATTCGCGGGCAGCTCGAGCACCGACATCGTGCTTTCCTCGCGGCCACCTCTGACGCGGAAAACACGCGGCCGCTGAGCGACACCGCCGGCCTGACCACCCACATCGCCCATCTCGCCGGCGCCGACCTCGCTCTGTATTACGCGTCGAGCGCCGACGAGAAACACTTCCTGCCGCAGCCACCAGGAATCGGGCTCGAACGGCTCCATCCGCAGCCCGTGGCGCGCGGCGCGAAGGGTGCGGGACGGCTGCTCAGCGCGATCAATTCCAGCAGCGAATACGTGGCCAGCGACCAGACCGGCCTGGCCGAGCTTTTCAACTTCGTCCCTGACGAGGTTCACGTCGCCAGCTTGATGGCCGTCCCGATGCATTTCGGTGAGCACGTCGGGGGATTCATCCTGCTCGGCAAGAAGGTCGGAGACTTCGATGATGACGATCGCCGGCTCGCCGTCACCCTGATCAGGCGCGCCGGCGCTCACCTGGCAAGCGCCCATGCGGTCGCCCTTTCGCGCAGGGAGTCGGCTCGGTACTCGCTGTTCAACGAGCTCGTCAAGGAAACCTCGGGCAAGACGATGGAGGAGACGCTCCAGCTCGTGCTCCAAAAAGGCCAGCAGGTGATTCGCTTCGACGCCGGCGCCGCCGTGCTGTTCGAGTCCGACGACAAATTTGTCGTTCTGGGCGCTTCCGGCGGGACCGGCCCAGTCGAAGGTCCGCTGGCAAAGGTCCGCGAGGGAGAGGCGGTCCTGCGCAGCCTGATCACCTCTGACGAGCACATCTACAGCGGGCTGCACCCGGAGACGGAGGGCGGAGCCATCAACGAGGCGCTCACGCCGATCCATGGCCACGACGGCATCATCGGCGCGTTGGCCCTCGGGCGAAGCGGCACCGCGGGCTTCACACAGCGCGATATTTCGGCCTTGAACGAGCTCGGGTCGATGGCCGGGATCGCGCTCGAGAACTCGCGGTTCCTCGAGGCCGTCACCGGTCAGGCATCGATCCTGGACACGGCGCTGGACGCGCTCGGCGAGATCTCGCAGGCGTTGACCACTGTCACGCAGGGTTCGAAGGTCCTGGAGAAGAAGACCCTGGAGACCGCGGTCCGCGTGACGACGAGCACCGCCGGGCTGATGACCCGGAAAACGGCCGAAGGCAATCAAGCAGTGATCATGTCGCTCGGCTTTCCGGAAGCGGTCAACTCGATGTACTTTCAGAACGGCCAGGGGATCGTCGGTGCCGTGATGCTCAACGGGCGTTCGACGAAGGTCTCCGACATCAGCACCAGCTTCGACCTTGGGAATCCGCCAGATCTGGCCGCCCTCGGGCTGCAATCCGCGATCTGCATGCCGATGCTCGAGGACGGGCACCTGTGGGGCACGCTGTCGGTCTTTGACGTGAAGAAGCGCGACTGGACCACGAACGATGAGCGCGTGCTCGGGACGCTCGGCAACCAGGGCGTGGTCGCAGTGCGGAATGCGGAGCTCTACGACAACAACCAGCGCAGCATCTGGGAGCTGAAGAATCTGCAAGAGGCGCTGCAGGCCGCCACCTCGACCCTCGACCTGAACCAGGTCTTGCAGCAGGTGCTCGCCGGCGCCGCGAAAGCGTCATCGGCTCAGATCGGCTGTCTCGCGCTCGAAGACTCGGGCAAGCTCGTGCTGAAGGGCGGGTTCGGTACGGACTCCACCACCGCGGAACGTCTCGCGCTGGGCCTTGGCGGTGAGATCTGCCGCGATGTCATGACCACGGGAACCGCGGTGATGCAAGCGATGCAGCACGAAACTGAAAACGACAGCCCGCTGAACCCTCGGGCGGTGCTCTGCGTGCCGATCACCCTGCGCGGCAAACCGCAGGGCGTGCTGTTCCTCGCCAACTACCAGGTCGGGCACATCTTCAGCGAAGACCACCGCAACCTGGTGACGGAGCTGGCGTCGCAAGCGGCGGTGGCGATCGACAATGCGCGGCTCTTCAAGGATCGCGAAGAGGTCATCATCGCGTCCCTCCAGGCCCTGGCCAACGCGGTCGACGCGCGCGACCCTTACACACGCGGCCACTCGGAACGCGTGACCCAGTACTCGCTGATGATCGCGCGGCAGATGAAGTACGCACCGAAGGATCCCGGGGCGTGGCTGCGCCTCGAGCGAGGCGGGCGGCTGCACGACATCGGAAAGATCGGAGTGCCCGACTCGGTTCTGCAGAAGACCGGGAAGCTCACCGACGCGGAGTTCGCGCAGATGAAGGAGCACCCTGTCGTGGGCTTCAACATCCTGAGCGGGCTGAAGATGCTGACCGACGAATTGGTGATCGTGCGCTCACACCACGAGCGGTTCGACGGGAAGGGTTATCCGGACCGGATCAAAGGTTCGGAGCTGCCGATGTACGCGTGGATTGTCAGCGCGGCCGACGCGATCGACGCGATGACCTCGGACAGGCCATACCGGAAGGGCATGTCGATGCAGGTCGCCGTGGAGCAGGTGCGCACGGGGGCGGGCACGCACTTCCACCCGGACGTGGCCGAAGCGGTGCTCGACGCGGTCGGCAACGGCTCGCTCAAAATCATCACGGCCAAGTCGATGTATGCGAACGCTCCGGCGGTCGGGGCGTTCGAGAACCCGACGGGCTGAGAGGCTCGTCGGACCGGAATTAGGTTCATTTGGCGCCAAACGCACCTTTCGTTTTACAGATTAGGTGGCTTTGGCGCCAACGACACCCATCACCAAGGGTCGTCAGTAGGCTTTCGCCAGCGCCACCCGGTATTCGGCAGGTTTGCCGCACACGAGGCATTTGCCCGAGGGCTTTGCGTCGGGATCGATGGTGCGGATCGTCACCCCTGCCGCCTCCGCCTTGAGACGAGCTTCACATGCTTCGTCGCCGCACCACGGCACCCACACGAATCCCGCGCGCTCTTTGAAATGCGCCACGACCTCGGCGAGGGTCGAGAGCTCGAAGGTGTTCTCTTTCTGGAAGGCGAGCGCACGGTCGAACAGCTTCTTCTGAAATGCGTCGAGCTCTGTCTTCAGCCGGTTCGCGATACCTGACACTGGCACGCTCACCCGCTCGCGTGAGAGGCGGTCGACCATCTCCACCTGACCTGCGTCTGCATCGCGAGAGCCGACGTTTAGGCGCAGCGGCACACCTTTCAACTCCCAGTGCGCGTACTTGTCCCCGGGTCGCTCCTCGCGCCAGTCGACGCGATGCCGGATACCCGCGGCCTTGAGCGCGGGCGACCACCCGGCGATGAACGCCTCTACTTTGGCCCGGCTCTCCGCGTCGCGATAGATCGGGACGATGGCGACCTGGATGGGCGCGACCCTGGGCGGCACGACCAGACCCGAGTCGTCCCCATGCGCCATGACGAGCGCGCCGACCATGCGCGTGCTCATGCCCCAAGAGGTCGAGTAGCACAGCTCGCGCTCGTTGTCCTTGTTCGAAAAAGAGATGTCGTAGGCGCGGGCGAAGTTCTGACCGAAATAGTGAGAGGTGCCCATCTGCAGCGCGAGGCCATCTCGCATCAACCCTTCAAGCGTCAGAGTGTGGACCGCCCCGGCGAAAGTCTCGGAACGCGACTTCTTGCCCGCGAGCACAGGGACGGCGCACCAGTCTTCCGCGATCGAACGGTAGTAGCCGAGTATGAGCTCGACCTCGTCCATCGCCTCCTGTGCGAAGGCATGGAACGTATGTCCCTCCTGCCACCAGAACTCGCGGGAGCGCAAGAACAGCCGGGAACGCATCTCCCAGCGGACGACGCTGTTCCACTGATTCGTGAGCTTGGGCAGGTCGCGATGGCTCTGGATGTAGCGGCGGATGAGGTGCCCGATGATGCTTTCGGAAGTGGGGCGAACCGCGAGTGGCTCTTCGAGCTCCGCCATCGCAGCCCCCGCCTTCGTCACCCATGCGACCTCGGGCCCGAAGCCTTCGATGTGCGCCGCCTCTTTGTCGAGCAGCCCGCGAGGGATGAGCAGCGGGAACGCCCAGTTCTCGTGACCGCTCTCTTTGATCATGTCGTCGAAGGCGCGCGTGATCGCCTCCCACATCGCCCAGCCGTAGGGGCGGACGACCATCATGCCCTTGACCCCGGACCAGTCCGCCATCTCCGCTTTGCGGACGACGTCGGTGTACCAGCGGTCGAAGTCGACCGACATCTTGGTGACTTCTTTGACGAAGTCCTGCTGTTCTTCGATTTCCTGCTTCATAGCAATAGCTCCCGTCTAGTTTTTCGACAAACGCGTGAAGGCCGCCTCGCCTGAGACGGCTAGCGCGGGAGCGAAGCTTCGGCGGCGATCGCGTCGATCTCGGCCAGGAGCACTTTCAACAGCTCTTCCTGTGGCACGGTGCGGTAAAGCTTACCTTTCTTGAAAATCACGCCCTTGCCACGTCCGCCAGTGACGCCGATATCGGCGTGGCGAGCCTCGGCTGGTCCGTTCACGACGCAGCCCATGACCGCGATCGTGATCGGAATCTTGAGCCTCGCAATGTGCGCCTCGACCGCCTTGACGGTCGGGACCATGTCGTACTCGAGGCGGCCGCAGGTCGGGCATGCGACGAGCGTCGCGCTCTCGTTGCGGAAGGCGAGCGTCTTGAGGATCTCGTGGGCGACGCGAACCTCCTCCCGAGGGTCCGAGGTCGCCAGCGAGACGCGGATGGTGTCGCCGATGCCCTCGCCGAGGAGCATGCCGAGACCCACCGCACTGCGGATGCTGCCGGCTTCCACCGGACCCGACTCGGTCACGCCGAGGTGGATCGGGTAGGCGCGAGCGGCGGCGAACTTGCGGTTGGCCAGCACGTTGGTCCACACGTCCGTCGCTTTCAATGAGACCTTGATGAATCCCGGACCGTAGTCGAGGTCTTCGAGGATCTTGCAGTGGCCGAGCGCGACCTCGACCATCCGGTCGGCGGTCTGCTCGCGGTTGTCGCGATCGATCGCGTGGTCCTCACGCATGCTCTTGTGCACCTCTTCGGGCAGAGAGCCTGCGTTGACGCCAATGCGAAACGGGATCTGCCGCTCTTTGGCCGCGGTGACCACCTTCTCGACCTTCTCGCGGTCGGGGATGTTGCCGGGGTTGAGGCGAAGGCAGTGCACGCCTGCCTCGATCGCAAGCAGAGCGAGCGTGTGGTCGTAGTGGATGTCGGCGATCACGGGCAGCGGGGAGCCCTTGACGATCTCCTTCAACGCCTCGGCAGCTTCGCGGTCAGGGACCGCGGGCCGCACTATCTCGCAGCCTGCCTCTTTAAGCTCGTGGATCTGGCGCAGCGTCGCTTTGACGTCGCGCGTGTCCGTCTTGGTCATGGTCTGGACAGCGATCGGCGCGGCCCCGCCGATGACCACGCCACCCACGTTGACGGGGATGGACTTACGTCGGGTCACCATCACTTGATGCCGAGGAACTGCCCCGTCGCGAGCCGCTGGATATCGAGGAAGCTGATCACCGCCGCCAGGGCGATCAGAGCGACCAGGCCCCAGCGCTGAAAGTTCATCTCAGCGGTGCGGTCGAACGGCCGGCGGCGAAGCCACTCGATGATCACCACCACAATGCGACCTCCGTCGAGGGCCAGCAGCGGCAACAGGTTCGTGAACCCAAGCGCCACCGACAGGAGGGCGACCAGGAAGAGGTAGGTCAGCGGCCCCTGGTTGACCGATTGCACCGCGACGTCGGCGATGCCGATCGGCCCGGTGAGGCCCGAAGGCCCGAGCAGGCCCCCGGGGACCTCCCCGGTGATGAGCGACCACAGGCCCGTGACGATAGTGCCCACCGCGACGAACGGGAACTTGATTCCCTCGGTGACTGCCGTCTGGGGACTGAGCAGCTTCGACGGGACGCTCACACCGACCTGGCAGGCGCCCAGCCCGTCACATTTTGGTGTGAGCACGTACGTGAAGGGCTGCCCGTTGGCGTGCACGCCGGCCAGGGTCAGCGGAAGGCCGGGCGCCGCTCGCTTCTCCGCCACCGCCGCCGGATCTGCCCGCTCCTCCTGCCGGATGAGGCCGGGGTTGTCGTACGGCTTCCCGTCGACGGTGCGGATGCTGTCGCCGGGCTGCAAACCCGCCGCGGCGGCCGGTGAACCAGGCACCACCTTGAAGACCTTCCCAGGGTCCGTGTTGACCTGGGTGAGGCCCGCGCCGGTGATCAGCAGCATGGCGACCAGGAAGTTGGCCGCCGGACCGCCGGCGAGGATGACGATCCGCTGCCAGGCAGGCTTGGAGTGGAACCCGTGCGGAGCGTCGAAATCGCCCGCCTCCATTCCGCCCATCCGTACGTAGCCGAGGATCGGAAGCAGCCTGACGGCGTAGAGCGTCCCGCCTCGGGTGACCGACCACAGCTTGGTGCCGGCGCCGATCGAGAACTCGATCACGCGGACCTTGAAAAGCTTGGCAAACAGGAAGTGCCCCGCCTCGTGCGGGCCGATCAGCAGCAGGAACATGCCTGCGACGCCGACCACGTAGAGGAGAAGGGTTAGCGGGCTCATTTGGCCCTCAATTTACCGGAAGTGTCCTTCACGTACTCCCTGGCCCAACGGTCAGCTTCGAGGATGTCTTGCAGAGTGTCGCCGCCACCTGGGAAGGCTGCCAGCGCCCGCTCGACGGTGCGCACGATGCCGCTGAATGGCATCTCCCCGGCCAGGAAGGCGGTCACCACCTCTTCGTTGGCCGCGTTCAAAACGGCGGGTCGGCCCTGGCCTGCGGCGCCTGCCTCGCGGGCCAGGCGGACCGCTGGGAAGCGCTTCTCGTCCAGCGGGTGGAACTCGAGGCCGCTCAGCTCCTCGAGGGGGGTCGGCTGTACCGCGTCGGGCAGACGGTCGGGGTAGCACAGGGCCACGGCGATCGGCAGGCGCATGTCCGGGCGGCCCAGCTGTGCCTTGAGCGAGCCGTCGACGAACTCGACCAGCGAGTGCACAACGCTCTGGGGATGGATGCAGACGTCGATCTGATCGAGCGGAATCTGGAACAGGTGGTGGGCCTCGATGACTTCGAGACCTTTGTTCATCATCGTTGCGGAGTCCACCGTGATCTTCGGACCCATCGACCAGCGCGGGTGGTTGAGCGCTTGCTCCACGGTGACCTGGTCCAGGTCGAGCTCGGGGTGCGCCCAGAATGGGCCTCCGCTCGCGGTGATGATCAGGCGCCGCACCGATTCGCGCTTCTCACCCCACAGGCACTGCCAGATCGCGCTGTGCTCCGAGTCGACAGTTCTGATTCCTTTTTCGCCGGCCGCACGCATGACGAGGTCTCCCGCCATCACGAGCACTTCTTTGGTGGCGAGGGCGACATCCTTCCCCGCCTTGAGCGCGGCCATGGTGGGGGCCAGGGCGCGGGCGCCCGGGATGGCGACGACCACTATGTCGCAGCGCGGATCCGTGACCATCGCCTCCACTCGCGCGTCGAAGTCCGGGTCACCGGCCTGTCCCTGCACCAGGTACTCGGCCTTGCGCTGCGTCGAGCGACGGCCTTCAGTGAGCCCGAAGAGTCGGAGCCGGGAAGGGTTGCGATCGATGACGTCAAGCGTCTGCTGGCCGACAGAGCCGGTCGCGCCGAGGACAACGATGTTGATGGGGCGGCTCAAAGCAGGTGGAATGCCATCGCGTAGAGGTAAACGAGAATCGGGGGAAACAGTATCGAGTCCAGGCGGTCGAGAGCGCCGCCGTGCCCCGGGATCAGATTGGACGAGTCCTTGACCTCGGCCACCCGCTTCATCTGCGATTCGACGAGATCGCCGGCCTGGGCGATGACGCCAACCAGCAAGCCGAGGGCGATTCCGTGGAGCAGAGACTGCCCGAGGACAACAGTGACACCGATCACCATCACGGCGATCGCCCCGGCCACACCGGCGATCGCACCTTCCACCGTCTTGCGCGGGCTGATCCAGCGGAAGAAGGGATGCCGCCCGATGCGGGTGCCGACCAGAAGCGCCGCGGAGTCGCAGGCGACGACAGCGAAGATCGTGAACAGCGCCCAGACGAGACCGTTGTGCGGCGAGGTGTACAGAAGGAGGTAGTAGTTGAAGGGAATGCCGATGTAGAGGGCGCCCGCCATACCCAGCGCCCACCGTCCGACGCCCTGGCGTTTGCCCGGCACCACGAGGAACGCGGTGAGGCCGCCCAACACAGCGATGGACAGGACGAGTGTGACGTCGAGGTACTTGAGCAAGGTGCCGCTGTAGGCGAGGAAATGACCGAGCGGAAACAGCAGCCACGAGGGAGCGCGATAGCCCATGCGTTCCGAAAGGCCGATGAACTCCCAGAGCGCGAGGCTCGCGAGGATGAAGACAAGTACATACGCCCCGACTGTCCCGGCGAGGGCCAGGCCGATGACTATCGCGAGGATGACGAAGGCGGAAAGGATTCGGACCATCAGCGTGCTCGGCTTCCACTTCCCGGCCAGGAGGGCGTTCTGAGTCGTCATGTGGCCTGGGCCACCCTCTCGTCCTCGGGCCGGCCGCCGAAGCGGCGCACGCGCGACGCGTAGTCGGCAAGCGCCGCCTTGAGATCCTCTTCGTCGAAGTCCGGCCAGAGCGTTTCGGTCACGAGCATCTCGGAATATGCCGACTGCCACAGGAGAAAGTTGCTGACGCGCCGCTCGCCCGCCGTCCTGATGATCAGGTCGGGATCCGGAAGATCCGGGTTGTAGAGTCGCGAGGAGATCGCCGCCTCGTCGACCTTGCCGGGCTCCAGGCCATCGGCGACGAGACGTTTCACCGCATCGACGATCTCGGCGCGGCCTCCATAGTTGAGGCAGACGTTGAGCACGCCGTTCGTGTTGCCGGCGGTGCGCGCCACTGCTTCGTCGATGCGGTCGCGCATGCGGGCGGAGAGGTCTTCGGGGCGGCCGCTGAAGACGATGCGGACGCCGCGCCGATGCATCTCGTCGATCTCGCGCAGCATGGTCTCGTGGAAGAGGCGCATGAGCGCGCGCACCTCGGTCCGCGGCCGTGACCAGTTCTCAGTCGAGAAGGCGTAGATGGAGAGAGTTTGCACGCCGAGCTTCTCGCAGGCGTCCAGCACCCTCTTGATGGCGCGGACTCCCGCGCGGTGGCCGAAGCTGGCGGGCCTGTTGCGTCTCCGGGCCCACCGACCGTTGCCGTCCATGATGATCCCGATGTGACGGGGGATCTGGGGGTCCAAGGTCAGCACAGCGTACCGAGTAGGCCGGGAAGTCGAACTCTTGGGCTTGATACCCCGCATATGCGCCGCGAATGCGGGTTTGGACTGGACCCGATACCCGCATATGCGTCGCGAATGCCGGGTTTGGAAGGCTGGCTAGACCTCCATCACTTCGGCTTCTTTGCGTGCGGCCAGGGAGTCGACCTTCTCGATCTGCGCCTCGGTGATCTTCTGGAGCCGCGCGGTCCCCCGCTTGGCGTCATCCTCGGCGACACGGCCGTCCTTCTGCATCTGGTCGATCTGGTGCACCTCGTCGCGCCGCACGTTGCGAATCGCGACCCGCGCCTCCTCGGCTTTCTGGCGCACGAGCTTCACGTATTCGCGACGGCGTTCCTCGTTCAGGGGCGGGATCGGCACCCGGACGACCTGGCCGTCGCTGGCGGGGTTCAGGCCCTGATCGCCGGAGCGCAATGCCTTCTCGATGGCGCCGATCTGGCTCTTGTCATAGACCTGGACGACAAGGAGCCTCGCCTCCGGCGCGCTGATCTGGGCGAGCTGGTTGAGTGGCGTCGGCGTGCCGTAGTAAGGAACCATCACCTTGTCGATCAGGGCCGGATTGGCTCGGCCGGTGCGGATGGTCGAGAGCTCAGCGCCGAAATGGTCCACCGACTTGGCCATCTTTGTCTCGGCTTCGCGCAGGACGGGATCGATCAAGACGGTGCGCCGGCGGCGACGAGCGTGCCGATCTGCTCGCCGAGGACTACCCGTTCGATGTTGCCGGGCACGAGCAGGTTGAACACCACGATAGGCACGTTGTTGTCCATGCAGAGGGTCAGCGCTGTGTTGTCCATCACTTCGATCCCCCGATTGAGAACTTCCAGGTAACCGAGATGCTCGAACTTGACCGCTTTGGGGTCAAGCTTCGGGTCGGCGGTGTACACGCCGTCAACCTTTGTCGCTTTGAGGATGACGTCGGCTTCGATCTCGACCGCCCGCAGCGCGGCGGTGGTGTCGGTTGTGAAGTACGGGTTGCCGGTGCCGGCGGCGAGGATCACGACGCGACCCTTCTCCAGGTGGCGCACCGCACGCCTCCGGATGTACGGCTCGGCCACCTGCGGCATCTGGATCGCGGTCATGGTACGTGCCGGTATGCCGATCCTCTCGAGCGCATCCTGCAGCGCCAGCGCATTGATCACCGTCGCCAGCATGCCCATGTAGTCGCCGGTCGCGCGATCGAACCCGCGCTCGCTTGCCGCCATCCCGCGAAAGATGTTGCCGCCACCCACGACCAGCGCGGTCTGGACGCCCATCTCATGGACACGCTTGACCTGGCCCGCGATGGTCGACACGACATCGAGGTCGATGCCGTAGCTGCGATCACCGCCAAGCGCCTCCCCGCTCAGCTTGAGCAGGATGCGGTTGTACTTCGGCGACCGGTCACCGACCTCTACGTTGCGGATCAGTTTCTCCTCAGGACTCCCTGATGTTAAAGCGCGCGAACCGGCGGACCGTGATGTTCTCCTGAAGCTTGGAGATGTTCTCCGCGATCAGCTGCTGGACCGTGTGTGACGGCTCACGGAAGTAAGGCTGCTCGAGCAGGACGTTCTCCTTCAGGAAATTCTCCACCTGGCTCTCGACGATCTTCGGAATGATCTGCTCGGGCTTGCCGTCCTGCTGGGCCTTGGCCTCATAGAGATTCTTCTCGTGGACCAGCACTTCGTCAGGGACGTCCTCCCGTGAGACCCAGCGGGGCTTATAGCCCGCAACCTGCAGCGCAAGTTCCTTGGCCAGCTTGCGGAAGTCGGCGCCCTTGGCGACGAAGTCCGTCTCGCAGTTGACCTCGATCAGCACGCCCACCTGCGGCGGATAGTCGTCGCCGGTGTTGTGCAGGTAGGCCTCGACCACGCCCTGGCCGGTGGTCCGTTCGGCGCGCTTGGCCGCCTTGGCGATCCCTTTCTCGCGGAGGATGGTGAACGCCTTCTCGACGTCGCCCTCGGCCTCCTCGAGCGCGCTCTTGCAGTCCATCATCCCGGCGCCTGACATCTCGCGAAGCTGCTTCACGAGATCCATTGAAACCTTCGCCACTAGCGGGATTCCTCCTCGTCCGCTGTACGCACGAACTCTTCTTCCGACACTGTCGGAAGGTAGTCCTCCTCGTCCTCGAGGTACTCCTCGATCTCCTCGTAGCGAGGTGTCTCGAGAAATTCGCGCTCCTCGACCTCGGGCAGGATCTCGCCACGCGCCTGGGCCTCTTGGCGGCCTTCCTGGCATGCGTCGGCGATCTTCCCGGTCAGCAGCTTGACGGCGCGGATGGCGTCGTCGTTGCCGGGGATGACATAGGTGATGAGATCCGGATCGCAGTTCGAGTCCGTGATCGCGACTACTGGAATCTTGAGCCGGTTGGCCTCGGTGACCGCGATGTGCTCCTTGCGCGGGTCGACCACGTAGATCGCGCCGGGCAACCGCTTCATGTCCGCGATGCCGTCGAAGTGGAACATCAGCCGGTCGAGCTCGTCGGTGAGGCGCTTCGCCTCCTTCTTGGACATCTGCTCGAACTGGCCTTCCTGCTGCATCTTGCGCAGCTCCTGGAGCCGCTCGATGCGCTTTTTGACGGTGCTGAAGTTGGTGAGCATCCCGCCCATCCAGCGCCGGTTCACGAAGTACATGCCGCAGCGGGCGGCTTCCGTCTGGATCGTCTCCTGGGCCTGCTTCTTCGTGCCGACGAAGAGGACAGGGCGGCCACTAGCCGCGACGCTGCGCGTGAAGTCCCAGGCCTCGTCCAGCAGACGGACGGTCTTCTGCAGGTCGATGATGTGGATGCCGTTGCGCGCGGTGAAGATGTAGGTCTTCATCTTTGGATTCCAGCGGCTGGTCTGATGCCCGAAATGGACACCTGCCTCCAGCAATTGCTTCAAGGTCACTTGAGCCACGTTTGGTTGCCTCCCTGTTCTACTTCCGCCTGGGTCCAGCCTTCTCTTTACTTCCGGCGCCGTCGGCGCCGGTTGCGAAGGACAGGGGCATTGCCCCGGGCGTGCTAACTCAGTCGGTTAGGACTGGCTCAGGGAGTATACCCAGCAGGCGAGATCGGCAATCAGAGGCCGCCCGGGAACCGGCCGGCGCAGACGCCGCTCTGGGCGAGCGGCTTGATGGCGACAGGCGCGAGAGTGATGACCGCGTCCGGAGACAGCAGAGTGCGCTCGTCGATGAACAGACAAGCGGAGTGTCCCGCTGCAGTGTCGGGCACGCCCGCGGTAATGATGCGAGTGGTCGCGCTTGCGCCCGCCCCCGTCGCGAAAAAGACGCTGCTTCCGTTGGGCGAAAGACCGGCCTGGATGAAGCCTCCGCCCTGCACGCCTGGCGCTGTGACCGAAGCTCCCTTCCCCGCCCAGTCAAAACGAGTCGTGACACCCTGAGGGTCCATGCAGGCGACGCCGGCCGCGGACGGCCAGTAGCTCAAAGTGCAGTTGCTGGCTTTGATGTTCGCGAGCTGCGTCCCGTCCGTGGCTTTCGAGACATGCCACTCGCTCGGTGGAGCAGCGGACGTGAATGTGCAAGCGCTCACCTTCGCGAGCACGAGCGTTCCGGCGTGCCAACCCATCGGCCAAATGGTGAAACCTCTATCGTCCTTGGGAGTCTGGGCGGAGTAGATCTCCACGTGGTGGCCTCCACCGTTCAGGTCCTCGACGTAAAGGCGCATGGTGAGCCCGGTGCCGGAGGAAACGTCCACGACGAGAACAGCGATCTGCTGATCGTCAGGGCTCACCGAGAAGAAGCTGACGATGTTCGGGCCTGAAGGCACCGTGGTCACGTCTACAGCTCTGTTCGGGAGGACGACCTTGCGGATCTTGGCGTCTCCATCGCGGAAGTACACCTCCGTGTTGCTTGCGCTCACCGGCGCCGGCGCGACCAACGTGTCGCGCTGCGGGGAGCAGTACTGAGTAGAAGCAGGTGCCACGTCCAGCGCCCCTGCCACGCCGCCGTCCGGCTTGATCAGCATCAATGTGCCCGCGGATAGGATCAGGCCGTAAGGGCCGGTCAGTGGAGCAGGGCTGGGCTCGGAGCTGGTCACCGCTGAGGCTGAAGGTTTCGGCGATGGGGAATGCACCGCGCTTGGCGTCGATCCACCGCACGACAGGGTGAGGAGAGCCGTTGCCAGCAGGACGGCGCCGGGGCGCATTGCGCGCACCAATGTAACCGCCACGACGCAAAGTTACGAGGCCGCTTCGACCTTCTTGACGCGCTTCGGCCCCGGACACTTCGGGTAATCCGAGCAGGACTTGAACATCCCGTAACGGCCGCGCCGCTCCATCATCGGCTTGCCGCAGACCGGACATGCCTCGTCAAGCAGCTTCGGCCCTTCGCGTGGCTTGCCGTCCTTGCCGATGTTGGCGCGGTACTTGCATTCCGGGTAGCGCGAGCACGCGACGAACGGGCCATACCTGCCTGTCCGTTCGACGAGCTGCCCCTCCCCACACATCGGACACTTCTCCCCAGTGGGCTTAGCCTCGGCCGCCGCGTCCCGCTTGATGTACTTGCAATCCGGGTAACCCGAGCAGCCGATGAACTCGCCATACCTGCCGGTGCGCTTCTGCAGCGGCCGGCCGCAGTCGGGGCACTTCTCTTCCAGCAGCTGGGGCTCAGGCATCTCTCCGTCTGGCGTCAGGGCACGCCGAAACTTGCACTTCGGGTAGCGAGAGCAGCCGAGGAACGGGCCGAACCGGCTCGCTTTGCGAACGAGGTGGCCTTCGTTGCACAGCGGGCAGACCTCTTCGGTGTCGGCCGGCGTCGCCTCTTCAGCGGCGGTGAGCATCTGCTGAAGCGGGCCATAGAAGTCGCTGACCACTGGGACCCACTCCTCATTGCCGCCCTCGACCTCGTCGAGCCGCTTCTCGAGCGTCGCGGTGTAGGCGTCGTCCGAGATTGCCTTGAAGTGGTCGACCATGATCGTGTTCACCGCTTCGCCGATGCGAGTCGGGTGGAGCCTGCGCTCTTTCAGCTCGACATAGCCGTGGTCCTTGATCGTCTCGACGATCGGGGCATATGTCGACGGGCGGCCGATGCCTCGCTGCTCGAGCTCACGGATGAGGGTCGCCTCGGAGTAGCGCGGAGGCGGCTGGGTGAAGTGCTGCTCCGGCTTGATACCGTGATAGTCGAGGTCTTCGCCACCGGCCAGCTCCGGCAAGTCGGCCTCACCGTTCTCCTCGCGCGGCCAGATTTTGTAGAAGCCGTCGAACGCGAGGACCGAGCCGTTCGCGCGAAATACGTACTCGCCGCCCTCGATCTCAACCTGAGTCTGGTCGTACACGGCGGGAGCCATGCGGCTCGAAACAAACCGCCGCCAGATCAGGTCGTAAAGCTTGAACTCGTCGGCGCTGAGGTGCTGCTGAATCGACTCGGGCGTGCGGTTGACGTCTGTCGGCCGGATCGCCTCATGCGCGTCCTGCGCACCGGGGCTAGCCTTCACCGCCCGCGCGGCGCCCAGGTATTTCTCACCCTGCTTTTCCTTGATCCAGGCCTTGACCCTGGTGTCTGCCTCGGCGGAGATTCGCGCGGAGTCGGTTCTCATATAAGTGATGAGACCCGTCGATCCCTCGGCGCCCAGCTCGATGCCTTCATAAAGGTTCTGAGCGACGCGCATCGTGCGCCTGGGCGCAAATCGCAAACGGCTGGAGGCGTCCTGCTGCAGGGTGGACGTGATGTACGGCGCGTTCGAGCTCTTGGTCCGGCGCTTCTTCTCGACGCCGATGACGCGATAGCTCGCGCCCTCGAGCTTGCGGACGAGCTCCTGCGCCTCGGCCTCGGTCCGAACTTCGAACTTGGTGTCAGCGTCGGTGGCGGCGGCACCGGTCGGACGGTTGAGCCTGGCCAGGAAATGTGCGTCGCCGCCCTTCTTGGAAAGCTCCGCGTCGATCGTCCAGGACTCGACCGGGACGAACTTGCGGATCTCCGCCTCGCGGTCGACCACCAGCCGCAGCGCCACGGAGGACACGCGGCCCGCGCCGATGCCCTTCTGCACCTTGGCCCACAGGAACGGGCTCAGCCGGTAGCCGACGAGGCGGTCGATGACGCGGCGGGCCTGCTGCGCGTTCACCAGCCGCATGTCGAGCTCCCGCGGGGTCTCCAGCGCGTGGCGGACAGCCTCGGCGGTGATCTCGTGGAACTCGATGCGCTTGGGCGAGCGAAGCTTCAGGACTTCCGATAGGTGCCAGGCGATGGCCTCGCCCTCACGGTCAGGGTCGGAGGCCAGGATGACGTCGCCCCCCTCCTTCTTGACAGCGGCACGAAGCTCGTTGATCGTCTTACGGCGGCTCTCCACCACCTCGTAGTGGGGCTTGAAGCCGTGTTCCACGTCGACGGCGATCTCCTTTCCAGGCAGGTCGCGGACGTGGCCCATCGAGGCAAGGACGTCGAAACGATCCCCCAGGAACCGCTTCAAAGTCCTCGCCTTCGCGGGGGACTCGACGATGATCAGACCTTCGGACACAGCACCTCTTTATTCCCATTTGGCCGGTTTTCTTCCCTTTGACGCCGGGCCGACCTGGCTCTGGGCGGTGCATCCTACGCCCGTTTCCGGCCGCCGTGCAATGCCCGTACGTAGCCGTCGTGGTGACGGCGCACAGCGCCGTCGAGCTCCAGCGCGGTGAGCCTCCCGAGCACTTCGGCGACCGGGAGCTGAAGTTTGCGGGCGATGTCGGCAGCGCTCAAAGCGAGAACGTCCGAGAGGTGCGAAAGGATGCCGTCACGGCCTGGCGAGAGGGCCCGGCCGAGGCCTTTGGGCGTTGAAAGCGGGTCGTCGAGGACCTCGTTCATGAGACCCAGGACGGCGAGCACGTCGCGCGCGTTCTGGACGAGCCCGGCCCCGTCTCGAATTAGCGCGTGGGTGCCCACCGAGAGCGGCGAGAAGATGCTGCCTGGCACCGCCATTACCTCTTTATGTAGGTCCAGCGCAGCCTCCGCCGTGATCAGCGCGCCAGAACGTTCAGCCGCCTCGACTACGACCACGACGTCCGACAGGGCGGCCATCGTCCAGTTGCGGGCGGGAAAGTTGTGGCGCCGCGGCATGGTTCCATCCGGGAACTGGCTGACGAGCGCGCCGCCTGCGGCGAGGATGTCTTCTGCCAGCCGTGTGTGGGCGGCCGGGTAGACGACATCGACGCCGGTTCCCATCACGGCGACGGTGACCCCACCACCCAGGAGCGCTCCGCGATGAGCTGCGGCGTCGATGCCAAGGGCGAGCCCGCTGATCACCGTCACGCCGGCTCGCGCCAGGTCGGCGCCGAGCTGCTCGGCGACTGCCTCACCATAAGGCGACGGCAGCCGGGAACCGACAATCGCCACGCGGGGACCTTCAGGCGGCGGCCAGCGGCCGCGCGTGCGGAGCTCAGGCGCTTCCGGCATTTCACTCTGAAATGCGGGTTTAGGCTGCGACATCCTGGAGCCGGTACCCGAGGGCCTCGAGGATGTGGCGCTCGCCGATGTGCTCGGCCCCGTCGAGGTCGGCCGAGGTGCGGGCGACTCTCCAGGCCCGATGGAACCCGCGAGCACTTAGTCCTCGCTGGTCCGCCCAGCGCTCGAGGGTGCGCCGCGAAGCCGGCTCGAGCCCGGCCAGCTGCCGAAGCCTGGCGGGTTTGAGCTGAGCGTTGAGGCAGCCTTGGCGGTCCAGCTGGCGGCGGCGCGCCGCGACCACCCGCTCCCGGACCGCAGCTGAACCCTCGCCCGTCGGCTCGGAGGCCAGAGTCTCGAGCTTCACCCGGCGGACGCCGACCTTCAGATCGATCCGATCCAGGAGCGGACCAGAGAGCTTCCGCTGATAAGTGTCGATCGCGGCAGGCGCGCAGCGACAGCTTCGAACTGCATCCCCGGCCCAGCCACATGGACATGGGTTGGTCGCCGCGACGAGGGTGAAGCGCGCGGGATAAACCACCGAGCCGCCGGAGCGCGTGATCGTGACGCGACCGGTTTCCAGCGGCTGCCGCAGCGCCTGCAGTGCCGGCGACTGGAATTCCGCCAGCTCGTCCAGAAATAGGACGCCGTGATGAGCCCGACTGATCTCGCCGGGCATCGCGAAGCCGGACCCTCCGCCGACGAGCCCCGCCATCGAAACGCCGTGGTGAGGTGCACGGAAGGGGCGCGTCCCGTCCAGCGGGCGGTTTGCCGCGATATCGCCCAACAGGCTTCTGATCTGGGCGAGCTCCAGCGCCTCGGCGAGCTCGAGCGGAGGCAGGATGCCAGGCAGGCAGCGAGCGAGCATCGTCTTGCCGGCGCCGGGAGGGCCGCTGAGCAGCAGGTGGTGCCCGCCGGCGGCGGCGACCTCGAGCGCCCGACGCGCCTCCTCCTGTCCGTGCACCTCGGCGAGATCGTGCTCGAGGGTGCCGATCTCCGGGGTCGGGCCCGATTCTTCATCCACGAACGGCGTGATGAGCTGTGTGCCGAGCAGGTGATCGACGACACCCTTGAGGTTGGCGCACGGGATTACGGTGAGGCCATCCACAAGGACCGCCTCGGCCGCATCCGCAGCAGGGACGAAGATGCTCTCGAAGCCACGCTTGCGCAGCCCGAGAGCGGCGACCAGCACCCCGTCGACGTGACGCACGGCGCCATCGAGCGCCAGCTCGCCGATGAAGGCGGTGCGCGGCGGAGCCTTCTTGCGGGCGCCGGCCAAGGCGATCGAGACAGCGATCGGCAAGTCCAGCGCGCTGCCCTGCTTACGGAGTTCGGCAGGAGCCAGGTTGACCGTCAACCGTTGGGGAGGAAACTCGAGTCCGCTGTTCTTGATCGCGGAGCGAACTCGCTCGCGCGCTTCCTTGACCGATGTTGCGGCCAGACCGACAAGGAGAAACTTGGGAGTGCCGTTGGCCCGGTCCGCCTGCACCTCGACCTGACGGACGTCGAGACCGGCGAGCATGCATGAGTCAACCGAGGCGAGCACATGGGCGAGGCTAGCGGGAGCTTGCCCCGGCTTCAGCCCAGGTTGTTAAGGAGTCTCGCGACCGTCCTCAGCCGGGGAAGGGAAATTCGCCTTGTGCGATTGCGCATAGCTGTTGACCGCTCGCCGGGCAAAGAACCCCTGGGCGACAACGTAAAGAAGAAAAGACGCCGCTCCGATTCCGATGGCCACCGCTTGATCGGCACCTAACGCGACACCAACGAGCGCCCCCCAGGCGCCGGCGACGACCGCGGTGATGATCCCAATCGTGCCGGGAAGGGTCTGGATGCCATGACCCAGGTCGGCGAGGAAGTGGACGCCGGGCGCCGGCGCATTGATACCAAAGGTTGTCAAGACGCCCCGCACGTCATCGTGATCGGAGGTGATGAAGTACTGCCTGAGCTCTGGGTGCATCTCCAGGTAGGCATGCCGGATCCGATTCATGCCCATCACCCATCGGGCGTCCTCGGCATTTAGATTGCCGATTCGCGCCATCGTGACGATTCCCACGAAGAAAACGACCGGCAAGAGGAGCAGCGCGGCGGCGAAGAACGTGCTGTCAAACCGTCCCGCCTGGGCGATGAGAGCCAGCGCGATGACCGTGCCTGACAGCACGGAGAAGAACATCGACGCACGGCTGAAGGAATCCGTATAGCCGAGCGATCGACTCGCCAAGATGCTCCAGTGCTCAGTCGCGAGGATCTGCATGCGCACGCCGTCGGCGGAAGGGGCCGCGGAAGTGCCGACCGGCAGCTCAGATCGAGTCGATTGCTCCACGCTCATGCCTCCATCAGGAAGTCTGCCACTTCGTCGTGAAAGGTCTGCGCCTGTTCGATGAAGACCATGTGGCCGGAGTCGCCGACGATGACCTCACGTGCACCCGGTACGGCCGCCGTGATCTCCGCGGAGCACAGAGGGCCGCAGATGAAATCGTCCTCTCCTGTGATCACCAGGGTCGGCGCTGTGATTTTCGAGAGCAGAGGTCGCTGGTCAAAGCTGAAGGAGGGCGTGAAAACTTCCTGGTTGAAGAGCTTGAGCGTGTCGCCGTTGATGCTTTCGGCACGTAGCGTGTCCAGGTAGCCGGCCTCCACCGGGCCGAAGTGCGCGAAGTAGAGCGGCATCTCACGAAAGAACAGGGCGCCGAGCTCCTGATCGTTCGCAAACTTTCCCGCTTGTTCTTCGTCGAGCGCGGCCATGGCATCCTGATACCAGGGTTGCCCCGATCTCTTTTCCACGCCGGCTTCCATTGCAGCGTTCTGCTCCGGTCCGAATCGAGCGAGGGTCGAGGCCAGCACGAGGCGGCGGACCCGACCCGGATGCGTCGCCGCGTATGCCTGCGCCACCACGCCGCCATGCGAGTGCCCGAGCAGCAGCATCATTTCGAGGCCCAGGTGCTGGCGCAGCTCCTCGAGATCGGAAACGTAGTCCTCGATCTGATAGGCGTGCGCGTCCGCGGGCCGGGCAGAAGCACCTGTGCCTCGCGGGTTGAGCATGACCAGGGTGAACTTCTCGTAGAGCCCCGCCAGGTCGCTGAAATAAGAGGAAGAGAACCCAGGGCCGCCCGGGTGGCAGACGAGTACCGGGCCTCTCCCTATCTTTCTGTAGGAGAGCTTTCGCCCATCGCTTGTCGTGAACTTCATGAAAGGCGAGGCTCCGGGCGCCAGCGGCCGCCTTCTTCGAGGTAACCAGCCGGCTGGTCTGGCTCATGGCTCAAGACCAGAAGCCAGCGGTGCTTCTCCGCTTCCTCGAGCAATTTCGCTTTCTGCTCGAAGACACGCAGCGGCTCGAGGTCGGCCGACATGTTCCACGCCACCTTCAGATGCGGAGTCTGCGCCACGAGGTCGCCCGTGACCGCGCATGCGAGCTCGCCTGAGCGCAGCACGATGACCTGGCTCCCCGGCGTGTGGCCGCCGACGTGGCGGACGTGAACACCCGGCATGACTTCCGCGTCGCCGTCGAGGAACTCGATCATCTTGTTGCCGTCGGCGAGCGGGGTGAAATCGTCCGGGATGTAGCCGGACCGGCTGCGCACGTCGGGATGGAGAGCAAAATCCCACTCGCTGCGCTGGATGAAATGGCGCGCCCGTTTGAACGTCAGCTCCACCCCACCTCGTTCGTCCCGGCGCGTGAGGCCGCCCGCATGGTCCCAGTGAAGGTGCGTCGTGATCACCGCATCGACCTCCTCCGGACGGATGCCGAGGCCCTGCAGGCAATGCAGAAGGCCTTCAGGTTCGCGCAGCCCCACCTGCTGCGCTCGCTTCTCGCTGAGCTTCGTGCCGATGCCCGTCTCGCAGACGATGACGCGGCCGTTGATGCGCGCGATGAGACCGACGCACGCGCATTCGATCATGTTGTTCGCGTCCGCAGGCTTCTGCTTTTCCCAGAGAACCTTGGGCACGACGCCGAACATCAGGCCGCCATCGGCCTTCCAGCGACCGGCGATCAACAGGTAAAGCTCGAAGTCCCCCAACTGCACGGCGCATATATGCTGCGGGAAATGGCGGCTTCGGCGATACGGACCTCGAAACTCTCGAAGGACTACGGGCTCGGCCGCGGATTGTTCGAGCTGGACCTCGAGGTGGCGCCTCAGGAGGTCTTCGGTTACCTGGGGCCGAACGGGTCCGGCAAGTCGACGACCATCCGATTGCTCATGGATATGATCCGCCCGACCAGCGGCGGGGCCCACATCTTCGGGCTCGATTGCCGCCGCGACTCGGTGGAGGTGAAGAAGAAGGTCGGCTACCTGCCGGGCGATATGCCGCAGTTCGGGAGCCTGCGTGGCAAAGAGGTGGTCGCGTATCTCGGCGGTATGCGGGGCGGCGCAGACCCGAGCACCGTGCGCGGCATCGCGGAGCGCTTCGACCTGGACCTCGGGCGGCGTTTCCGCGAGTACTCGACCGGCAACAAGCGGAAGCTCGGCATCCTGCTGGCCTTCATGCACAGGCCGGACCTGCTGATCCTCGACGAGCCGACGAGCGGGCTCGACCCGCTGAACCAGCAGGAGTTCTACACGCTGCTTCGCGAGACGCGCGACGGCGGCGCCACCGTCTTCCTTTCTTCTCACATCCTCTCCGAGGTCGAGCACGTGTGCGACAGAGTCGGGATCCTCCGCTCCGGGCGGCTTGTGAGAGTGGCACAGCTCGAAGACCTCCACCACATACGCGCCCACCACGTCGAGCTGCAGTTAGCGCCAGACGAACGTGTCCCCGTGGACGCGATCCGCTCCGCCGCCGGCGTCGAGGACGTGAACGTTGAGGGCCAGCGTGTCACTTGCACGATCAGAGGCAGCTTTGATTCGCTGTTCCAGGCGATTCGCGATGCGAAGGTGACGGACCTGGTCAGCACCGAACCGAGCCTGGAAGAGATCTTCCTCAGCTACTACAGCGACACCGCCGACAAACACAAAGCACTACCCGGTTGATCGCAGCTGTACTCGCGCTGCGCCTCGGCCGCTGGGGCATAGTCGGTTTCTCAGCCCTGGCGTTTTTCTCCAGCCTGACCCAGGCGGTCGGGTTCTACGCGATCGCAGGCCCCAGTCCCGCCGCGCGCGCAGCTTTCGCACAGTCCATGTCGGCGCTGGCATCGCAGCTCTCCGTGATCCTTCCGCCACCCAGCCACCTGGAAACCGTTGGCGGGTACGTCCAGTGGCGATCCTTTGGCGGGCTTGCCATCCTCTTCGCCGTCTGGGCCCTCGCGTCCGCGAGCGGCGCGGCCCGGGGCGACGAGGAGCGCGGCGTGGTCGAAGCCCTTCTCGCCACCGGCGTCACGCGACTCGGGTTGATCGGGTCCCGAATCGTTGCCTTTGCGGTGTCGAGCGTGATCGCCGCGCTCGCGTCAGGGTTGGGCCTGATCGTGGGCGCCGCCAATGGTGGCGAGTCAGTCAACTCCCAATCAGTCCTGGAGGCAGCGCTGGTACTGGCGGCCCTCGCGCTGAGCTGCTACTCGTTGACTCTATTCGTCTCGCAGGTCGCCGCGGCCCGGACTGCGACCGCGTCCGCCGGAGTCCTGCTTCTCGTTCTCTTTCTGATCAACAGCCTGAGTCACAACCTCTCGTCGCTTTCCTTGTTGCGCTGGATCTCGCCATTTCGCTACTACGAGCTGAATCAACCGCTGTCATCGGGCGGCGTCGACCTGAGAGCCACCTTCGTGCTCTTCGCGATCACGCTCTTGGGCGGCGCAGCGGCGGCGTTTGCATTCGCGTCGCGAGACCTGGGCGCGCCACTGATCCGGCCGCCGGTCCGCTCGCACCCGACTACATACGAGGCCTCACGGCAGCGTGTGTGGCGGATTCTAGTAGTGCGTGGCCTTTATGAGCGCAGAGTTGGCGTCGCCGTGTGGGCCGCGGGAATGGCGACACTCGGCGCCATCTTCGTCGCGATGACCAAGTCGATGATCCAGCCGATGCTTTCGATTCCCGCGCTTGCCCAGTACTTCAGCAGCTTCCTGCACGGCCCGGTCTACGTGACATTTCTCGACTTCATCTGGTTCGGCACTGCTCAGCTCCTCTTTGCGGCATTCGCGATCACGCAGGTCGCCCGCTGGTCCGCTGAGGACTCCGACGGTCGGCTCGAGCTGATCCTCGCCAATCCACAATCAAGGGCGGCGGTGGTGGTCGAGCGAGCGATAGTTCTCGGACTGGGAACCGCGTTTATCGCTGCGGTCAGCGGCCTGGCCGTGGGGATAGCCTCGCAAAGCCAAGGAATGAACATCGGCAGCGATCGCCTGGCGGCTGCGACGCTGCTGCTGGTTCCCTTCGCCCTGGTCTTCGCCGCAGCCGGCTCGGTGCTGGCGGCGTGGAACCCACGTGGGGCGGTCGGCCTTCTGGGGGCCTTCGCCTTCGCCAGCTACATGATCAGCGAGGTAGGCCCCCTCTTCAAATGGCCGGAATGGCTCGAGAACCTCTCTGCGTTCAAGTTGTTTGGCACACCCCTGTCGAGCGGGGTCGACCGAACAGGGCTGCTGACCATGGTGGCCATCATCGTCATGGGGTTCGGAGCGTCGATACTTGTCATGAAGAGGCGGGACGTCGGCGCCTGAGCACTAACAGAAAGTAGCCAACCGAGGTAAAGGGAGGTAAACTGCGTCGCCATGCCCCGATCAATGTGGAAAGGAGTCGTTTCGTTCGGAATGGTCTCGATTCCGATCCGCCTTTACAACGCAACGGAGTCGACCTCGAAAGTCTCGTTCCGCCAGCTTTGCCCTGACCACAAGGCGCCGATCTCGTACAAGCGCTGGTGCTCCGAGGGCGATCACGAGGTCCAGTTCGGCGAGATCCTGAAGGGCTACGAAGTCGGCAAGGACCGCTACGTGATCATCGACGACAAGGACATGGACAACCTCCCGCTCGCCACCGCGCATTCGATCAACATCGAGGAGTTCGTGCCGCGGGACGACATCGAGCCAGGCCTGTACTTCAAGAGCCCGTATTACATGGAGCCCGAAGAGCTGGGCAAGAAGCCATATCACCTGCTGCGCAAGGCGCTCGAGACGACGGGCCGCATGGCCATCGCCAAGATCGCGCTGCGCGACCGCGAGCACCTGGCAGCTCTGCACCCGAACGGCCACGGCATCCTGATGAACACGCTGAACTGGCCGGACGAGATCCGGTCGATCGAAGGCTTGAAGGGTCTCGAGGGTGAAGTGAAGATCAACCCGAAGGAGCTCGAGATGGCGAAGGCGCTGATCGAGAGCCTTGCCGACTCGTTCGATCCGAGCCGTTACAAGGACGAATACAAGGAAGCAGTGATGAAGGTCGTCCAGGCGAAGATCGAGGGCGAAGTCATCGAGGCGCCCGCTCCGCAGCAGACGGCGAAGGTCATGGACCTCATGGAAGCGCTGCGCGCTTCGGTCGAGGCGGCGAAGAAGAACCGCGCCACGCAGAAGCGAGCGCCCGAGAAGAAGCTGGCCCGCCGCAAAGCGTCCTAGTCCACAATTCGTCTACCGCCGCAGCGGAGCTGGAAGGAAGGTAGACGAAAACAGTGTGAGGTGGGCACCCAGCCTGACCCTCGCCGGGCTCGCGGTCAGGCGCCTGATCCATCAGTGGCCTCTGGCCCTGGCACAGCTGCTTGGGGTCACCGCCGCAGTCACTCTGGCCGCCAGCATCCCTTTGATGGAGTCGGCCGCAGCCGAGGCCGGCCTGAGGCAATCGCTCGGCAGTATTGGCGCCGGCGGCTCCCTTGAGATCGAGCGGTTGGACACGCGAACCGCGGCCAGTTACGACGAGTTCCAGGACTCATCGGCCAAACGCTTGGTGGCTGAGCTCGGCGGAGACTTCGTGCCCGGCGCCCGTTACGCGCTGACTTCCGCTCTCGCGGCACTCACTCACAACGGGAGCCCGGTCACCGGCGAAGGCGGCGATCCGCCGGAGACCGTCCGCTACTATGACGGCCTGCAGGCGCACGCCCAGCTCGTCGCGGGCTCGTGGTCCGCTACCGGCGCGCCGCCCGGATATTACGCGATGACCGTTCCCCAGCAGCTTGCCGGGCGCATCGACTTGAAGGCGGGCGACTCCTACTGCCTGCGTCTGCCCGCAGTGCTATCTCGTGGCAAGCCCGCCCCCCCGCGGGACCCCGCGTGCTTCTTCCTGAGCGGCATCTGGACCCCAAGCAACGTGAACGACACGTTCTGGGGCGGCATCACTCCAATCGGCTTCGTGCTCGACCGCGCTGCGTACTTCAGCTTCGTGCCGTCATTGATCGCTCCGCTGCCGCAGCCGTTGCCGCCGGACACCCCCTGCCTTCCTTACTGCTTCGGCACAGTAAGAGAATCATCGGCGGCAAACGCCGGCCAATTCTGGGCACCGGACCTGGCGCGAATGCACGCGGCCGACGTGCCGCGCGTGCTCAGCCGGTTGACCCAGGTCCAGGGCGAGTTCACCGTCGGGCGCAACGTCACTTTCATCACCGGCCTGCCGGCCGCCTTTGAGAACTTCGAGGCGCGTGTTCAGAACGCTCACTCCGCGGGCCTGGTGGTGGAGGTCGCTCTGCTGGCGATCGCCTTTTACGCGGTTGGATTCGTCGGCAGCCTCTACCTGGACGGCCAGCTGGGTACGGTCTCGCTCTGGCGTGCCCGGGGCTGGTCCCGCCGCCGGCTGTGGTGGCTGCTGATATTTCAGTTCGCGATCATCTCCTTGCTCGCAGCCCCGCTAGGCCTGGCGCTCGCCTTTACCGCAGTCCAGCTGTTGGCCGCCAGCGTCCTCGGCCCATCGGCACGGGTCCCTGACGCCGACCTGCCTGGGCTGGAACCGGTGCTTGTCGCCGCAGTGGCTGCTGGGATCGCGCTGCTCGGCTGGCAGGCGTCCGCGGCGACTGATCGGGGCCTCGTCGACGCTCGACGGCAGGCCTCGCGACCGGCTGCCAAGCCCTGGTGGCAGGCCCGCAACATCGACCTCCTCCTGGCGGTGGTGGGGGCCGTCGTCCTCGGTTATTCGCACTTCTCCAGCGGCGCGACCGCCACGTCAGACGCGGGCCACACTGATCCGCTCAGCCTCCTGCTGCCAGTTGCGGGTCTTGCTCTGCTGGCGCCCGCGTCGCTGCGCCTGCTCGCGCTTGCGCCGCAGATCATCGGCGGCCGGGGACGTCCGCTAACGGGGACGTTGACCGCATGGCAGCTGCGCAGGCATGCCGGCCAGCACGTCCGGCTGGCCCTCCTCCTGTCCTTCGCGATAGCGGTGGTGCTGTTCGCCAGCACATACGCCGCGACCGATCGCCAGAACGTCACCAACCGCGCCGGCTATCAGGCCGGCGCTGACGTACGCGCCCTCTTCGCCGTCACCGGATTGCCGCCGCCCACCGCCGCCATCGCGAGCATGCCCGGGGTGGTCGGCGCCACGCAGCTCTACCGCGGCAGCGGCCGGCCGGGGCAACTTGGCCTTGACACCACGGTTCTGGGAATCGACGGCGCAGGCGTTTGGAGCGCCGCCTGGCGTGGCGGTGAGCTCGGCTCGAGCCGGCTGGACATCACGACCAAGCTGCTTGCCGAGCGCGATCCTGACGGCGTCTTGGTGACAGGCCAGCCGCGGCAGCTTTCGCTGTGGGTCTACAGCTCAGGTTTCGATGGGCGCCTGAGCGCTGGCCTGACCGATAGCGGGGGACAGCCAACCACTGTCGTTCTCGGAGACCTGTCATTCACGGGTTGGAAGCAACTGAGCACGTCAATCAACGTAATGAGCTATCCGATCAGGTTGCGATCCCTGCTGATCGACTCGACCGGACCTCGCCTGACCGGCGCCGTCGCACTGAGCGACCTCGCGGCGGACGGCACGGTGTTCGAAAAGTTCGAGCAGCCCGGCGGCTGGTGGCGACAGACGGCCGGCGCCGCGACCGCGATCGTCGCATTGCCGACTGGTCCGGGCCAGGTTCGTGATGGACGGCAGGCAGTGGGGGCACGCGTGGACCTGAATGGTGGCGCGATGCTGATCCGCCCTGCGCTCGCGGCCAAACCGCTGCCCGCGCTTTTTTCGGCCCGCACCCTGGACAAGCTCGGCATTGGCCTCGGGCGGCCTTTCACCTTGCGCATCCAGTCGACCGACTTGCCCCTAACAGCAATTGGCACCGTCGACTACTTCCCGACGCTCTATCCGGGCGACGACTTCCTTATGGTTCCCCGGATTGCTCTCCTCGACCGGCTCACAAGAGACACCCAGGAGGGCTTTTACACGAACGAGATGTGGCTCCGCGTTGACGGTCCCACGAGCAAAGTCGTGTCCCGGATCCACGACACGATGCGAACTTCCGTGATCGACCTTGTCGATCGGCAACAGCTGGAGGCGGCAGCACTCGAAGATCCGCTCCGGCAGAGCCTGCATGCCGAGCTGCTGATCGGGTATCTCGCGGCCCTTGCGATGGTCGTGGTCGGGTACGGACTCCACTTCCTGGCCGTCACCCGCGGCCGTGTGGCCGAGTTTGCGATCCTGCAGGCCAACGGCCTGCCATGGCGGCAGGTGCGCCGGGGCTTGCTTGCCGAGCAGATCATCCTGCTCGCATACGGCTTGCTTGTTGGTGCGGGTATGGGTCTGCTGCTCTCCTGGGTGATCCTGCCCCAGCTGCACCTGGGCACGTCGGCCAGCGACTTGACCCCGCCCACTGTCCTCGTGGTCGACAGGATGACTGCCGGTTTCGCGATGGCGGTACTCGCCCTTGGCTGCGTGACGGCCGGCCAGCTGGCCGTCCGCCTCGGAGGCCGGTTCCAGCTCGTCCGCCAGTTGAGGGAACTGGCGTGACTCAGCTCCTGGTGGAGTGCGAGGGCCTCGTGCACATATATAAGACGGACGAGCTGGAGGTGGTTGCGCTGCAGGGCCTCGACCTGAAGGTCGAGGCCGGCGAGATGGTCGCGATCGCCGGCCGCAGTGGGAGCGGCAAGACCACGTTGATGAACCTTCTGGCGGGCGTCGAAGCGCCCAGCGCGGGTGCGGCCCGTGTCGCCGGGCATGACCTGGCCCGGATGGACAACCACGAGCGGGACCAATACCGCCGGGAAATGGTCGGTTACCTGCTCCAGCATTCGCTCGCGAACATCGCCCTCGACCTCACGGTCGTGCAGAACGTGCAGGTGCCCATGCTCGGCGGTCGCACTCGCCGGCGCGGCGCTCGAGCCCGCATGCTTCTGGAGCGGCTCGGGCTTGGAGGACAGGCCCACATGCGACCGGCCCAGCTCACCGGCGTTGAGGCTCAACGCCTCGCTCTAGCGGTCGCCCTGGCCAACGGGCCGCGCCTGCTGCTCGCCGACGAACCGACAGCCGAGCTGGACGGAGCCAACGCACAAAAGCTTCTGGAGGACCTGACCGGTCTCCTTCGAGAACTCGGGACCGCCGCCATCATGGTCACCCACGACCAGCAGCTGGAAAGGCACGTGGACCGCGTGATCCAGATCCGCGACGGCCGAACTAGCACGGAGAGGCGCTGGCTGGCGGGTGCGGACGGCAAAGCGGAGGCCGCCCCCGACGAGCTGGTGATTCTGGACCGCGCCGGCCGCCTGCAGCTGCCCCGGGCACACGTCGAGAAGCTGGGCCTGCGCGACCGCGTGCGTGTTCACCTCGAAGGCGATTCCATCCGGATCACCCCGGCGGAAGAGCGCCCTGATGACGGCCGCTGAAATCGTGCGCGCCACGGGCGTGACCAAGGGATTCGCCGCCGCCGGCGGGCGGGGGCGGACGGAGGCGGTTCGTGGGGTGAATTTCACGGTCGGGCAGGGCGAGCTGGTCGTGTTGCTGGGCCGTTCGGGTGCCGGCAAGAGCACCCTCCTCAGCCTGGTGGGAGGCATCGATTCGCCGGACGCCGGGACCATCGTCGTCGCCGGTCAAGACGTCGGAGGACTGCATGGGCGAAGTCGTGAGGAGTACCTGCGCCGAACGGTCGGCTGGATGTTCCAGAGCGCGGGCCTACTTCCTCTGCTGAGCGCTCAGGAGAATGTCTGGCTGGCCGCGCGCCTGCTCGGCCATCGCGACAGCGCTGCGCGTAAGGCGGCTCTCGAAGCGCTGGAGGCGGTCGGACTTGCTTCGCGGGCTGGCCACCGCGCGGCCGAGCTCTCTGGAGGTGAGCAGCTACGCGTGGCGCTCGCCCGGGCGCTGGTCAAGACACCCGTATTGCTGCTGGCGGACGAGCCGACCGCGCAGCTCGACAGCGAGACCGGCAAGTCGGTGCTGGACGTGATCCGCGCTGCCACCGGCTCGGGCACCTCCATCCTGTTGGCAACACACGACAAAGCGGTGGTCGAGATCGCCGATCGCGTGCTCCTGATGGAAGACGGGCGCCTGGCTGAGAACGCGGGGGCTCCGACGACCCCTTAGCCGGCGGTTGGCTAATGTGGGGCTGGATGCATGAGTCAGACCAGCTTCAGATCGAGCTCGAGAACTTTCCCGACGAGGTGCGGCCGATGCAGGCTGCCTCGGCCGAGGCGCCGTTCAGTTCGCCCGACTACGTGTTCGAGGTGAAGTGGGATGGACTGCGGTGCATCTTGTTTCGAGACCGGGACGGACACGTCCGCTTGCAGGATCGCGGCCTTCACGACATCACGGCGGACCTGCCTGAAGTTGTCGCAGCCGCCAAGCGGGTTCCGCCAGGAAGCGTCATTGACGGTGAGCTCGTCGCCACCGACGACGACGGCCGCCCGGACTACCCGCGGCTGCGCGAGCGGCTTGCCGGCGGCGCGCGCTTGCTAGACAAGATTCCGACCGCGTATCTCGCTTTCGACGCCCTCTACCTGGAGGACAAGACGCTGCTCCGGCAGCCCGTCAGCCGCCGGCGGGCTCGGCTGAAAAAAGCGGTCGAGGCCGGAGGCCACATCTTCGTCCCCGACCACATCGAGGAAGACGGCGTCGAGCTCTTCGAGGCGTGCCTCGAGCGCGGACTCGAAGGCGTGGTCGCCAAACACAAGCTGAGCCCATACGTGCCGGGGCAGCGCAGCCCGTTCTGGCTCAAGGTCAAAGCGGTCAAGTCGGACGACTTCGTCGTCATCGGGTGGCTGGGCGAGAAGCCGTTCGACGCGCTGGTGGTCGGTTATCACGAGGACGGGCGCCTGCTGCCGTGCGGGACTGTCGGCGGGGGTTATGACGATGCAGCGACCAGCGTGATCCTGGAGGCGCTGGCCGAGCTGAGCACCCACGAGTCGCCGCTCGATCCACCCCCGGTCATGGTCAACCCAGTGCAGTGGGTGAAGCCGGAGCTGGTCGTGAGCGTGCGCTACTCGGAATGGTCGCCCGACGGAACGCTGCGCTTTCCCATCTTCAACGGGCTGCGGCCGGAGGTGGACCCTTCGGAAGCAGTCCGGCACCGACCACGCGTCGTCATCTCCGGGCACATCAAGCCAGGGTCGCTCGCGTATGACCTGACGCGATTCCCCTTTTAGCGTGGAAGCGGGTTTCGACGTCGTCACGGGCGCGTTCAGCTATACGGGGCGCTACATCGCCCAGCGCTTGCTCGCGCAAGGGCGGCACGTCCGCACCCTGACCAACCATCCGCAGCGGCCTGGTGCTGAAGACATCAAGATCGACGCTGCACCGCTGCAGTTCGGCGATCGCGCGGCGCTGGTCGAAAGCCTGCGCGGCGCCGACACCCTGTACAACACCTACTGGGTTCGCTTCCGTCATGGGCGAATAGGTTTTGGCGATGCCATTGCCAACACCCGAACATTGGTGGGCGCCGCAGCCGAGGCGGGCGTGCGGAAGATCGTGCAGATCTCAGTGAGCAATCCCTCCGTCGATTCTCACCTCGATTACTACGCCGGCAAGGCGCGAACCGAAGAGATAGTCCAGGGGTCTGGATTGAAGTGGGCGATCGTCAGGCCGACTCTCGTGTTCGGGACCGGCGACATCCTGATCAACAACATCGCGTGGCTGCTGCGGCGGATGCCGGTGTTCGTCATCCCGGGGCTGGGCGGTTATCGCGTGCAGCCTGTCGCCGTGGAGGACGTGGCCGAGATTGCAACGTGGGCCGCGGAACAGACCCACAACCTGACCGTCGACGCCGCGGGACCGGACACGCTGACCTACAGCGAGCTTGTCGAGCGGATCGCCATCGCGGTCGGCCGGCGGCCGAAGTTCGTCTACTTCTCGCCGAGGCTGACGCTGTGGGCCGGAGATCTGGTGGCCTCGTACGTCCACGATGTCTTGCTCACCCGGGAGGAGCTGCAGGGCTTGATGGAGGAATTGCTCGTTTCAGCCGAGAAGCCGCGCGGTGTGCGGCGCATCGACAACTGGCTGCTCAGCAGCTCGGAGAGCATCGGCCGGACATATGCGTCGGAGCTGGACAGGCACTGGAAAGGGCAGGCGGCGCCGGCTACTTTGCCGGCAGCGTCCCGGCCGGAAGCACCTCCAGGTTGACTGTGCTGACGTGTTCGTTCTGTGCGCCCCAGAGCACGCGGAACGTCCAGCAGCCAGCGGTTGGAACGTCGACGACGCTCGACCCGCCCGGAAAGCTGACCACCGGTTGGGCCATGCCCACTGGGCGGCCCACGACCATTGAGCTGGAATGGTCCTTGATCGCCCAACCAACCTTGTTGTTGCTTCCGTCAACCCGGGGGCTGGTCCCGGCGACAAGCTGTCGGCCGAAGACGTAAGCAACGACGCCACCGTCCGTGCCGAGCGCCCAGGGCACAGCCCACGGCGCGCTTTTGTGAGTAAACCCGTCCTGCGACCAAGCCGGGGGCAGGGAATCGGTCACGACGGTGCCCGCACATCCGCCAGCTACCGAGTGAATGGAGGTAGGCGCCGTGCCCGCCGGAGACGGTGTACAACCTCCTGCGCCCAGGATTGAGAGGACTGCCAAAGCGCCGCCAAACCAGATCCGGGTGGGGTCCATAACCTCGATACACCTCTGAGGCTCGGCGGGTTCCCCATAGGGGCTAACTTCGCCAGAGGCGCTGGTAACCTGCCGGTGATGTCGTCTGCGCCCGGACCAAGCTCCACCTCCCGATCCGGCGCTTCGCGCCACCTTCCCCGCGAGCGGGGAAGCGAGGTGGACCATGGTGGTCAGATCGCAGTCGAAGCCAAAAGCCTCGTCAAACGCTACGGCGTCTTGACGGCGGTAGACGGGGTCAGCTTTCAGATCTCGCGGGGCGAGATCGTGGGGTTCCTCGGTGCGAACGGCGCCGGAAAGACGACCACGCTTCGCATGCTGTGTGGCCTGGTCACGCCCACCTCGGGTGCGGCGTTGATCGATGGGATCGACATCTTCCGCGAGCCGCTGCCGGCCAAGGCTAAGCTCGGTTACCTCGACGAAGAACCATTCGTCCACCCACACCTCACAGGGCGCGAGTTTCTGAACTTCATCGCCGATCTCTATCGGATGCCGCGCGGGCCCGAGCGTCAACAGCGAATGGAGCGTCTGTTGGGACTCTTCGAGCTGGCTGACCGAAACGGCGAGCTGATCGGCGCGTACAGCCACGGCATGCGCCAGAAGATCGGGCTGGCGTCGCTGCTGATACGGGAGCCATCGGTCCTGCTCCTCGACGAACCGACAAACGGGCTCGATCCCCGGTCCGCGCGTCTCGTCAAAGACCTTCTCGAGGAGCTCGCGGCGCGCGGCACCGCGGTGCTGCTCTCGACTCACATCCTCGAGGTCGCGCAGGCCCTGTGCCACCGAGTCGCGATCATCGACCATGGCAAGATCGTGGCGACGGGCACGATGGAGGAGCTGCGGGCCCAGACCGGCTCGGAGAAAGCCAGCCTCGAAGACCTCTTCCTGAAGCTCACCGCGGGCCCGGAGTCGAAGGAGCTCATCGACCGCTTGCTGGCACCCGACCTTTGAGCGGGTCCGCGACGCGGACCATCCTTTCGGCGGAGGTCCTCGCGTGGCGGCACCGATTGCTGAACGGCCGCCGCGCGCGGCTTGCGTTGCTCGCGGGCTTCCTCTTCCTCGCCGCACTGTTCATTGGCGGCGGGGCTTTCACCGTCGGAGCATCGGCGGGGCGGTTCCTGCCCAGCGCTCGCGACATCATCCTGGCGGGCGGCTTCACAGCGCTCTCGATCATGATGCTCGTGGTCGGCTTTCCGACCGTGATCGCGACGATGTTCGTGGGGCGTGACCTCCTTCAGCTGGTGGTGGCGCCCGTGCGTCCAGTCGAGATCTTCCTGTCCAGGGTCTTGCTGGCGATGACGGCGAACATATTCATCAGCGGCATCCTGTTGATGGCAACCCTCGGCGTCGGGGTCGGATCCAGCGCTCCACTCATCTTCTATCCGCTTGCCGTGCTGCTGCTCGCACTCCAGGTGCTCGTCGTGACTTCTCTCCAAACCATCCTCATGTCGTTCGTGCTGCGGTGGGTTCCCGCACGCCTCGCCCGTGACGTGGCCGCGGCCGTGGCCGGCCTTGCGGGCGCCGGCTTCTACCTGGCCTGGAACCTCAGCCTGAGTCAGTCGTTCACGTCCAGCAGCCACCCGGACCTGGCCAACCTGACCGCGGTCATCGAGCGCGCCGAGTGGCTGCCGTCCGCGTGGCCTGGTCACGCACTCAGCGGGGTCATCGCCGGCGATCCCTCGTCGGCCGTTACCTGGCTGGTGTTCACGCTGGCGCAGGCCGGCGTGCTGATCGGGGTGGCCGCAGTCATGTACGAACGAACGATGCTCGCGGGCCTCGGTGTTTTTGGCGGTCCGCAGGCCTTGTGGAAACGTTCCTCCGCGAACAAGGTGGCTTCCGTTGCCAAGACTGGCACCGCGTCTCCCGCTCGCGCTATCGCGCGCAAGGACTGGCTTGGCTACCGGCGCGACATCCGAAGACTGAGCCGTTTGCTCCCTGCCCTCCTCTTCCCTGTCGGATACGCCGTGGCTTTTCTGCGGCCGGCTCGAGATGGGAGGGGATTCTGGACCGAGGTGTTCCTGGTCGGGTTGATCACGATGTTCCTGTCCTCCACGCTGGGCACGCCATCGATACCGAGCGAGCGCCGCGGCTTCCAACTGCTACGAATGGCGCCGCTCACGATGTGGCAAGTGCTTCGCGCCAAGGTGATGCTGACCCTGATTCCTGTTGTCGTCTTCGCGCTTCTCTTCAGCGTCGTCATCGCCGCCGCCACTGGCAGCCGTATCGGCCAGTTCGCGGAACTTGCCGTGTTGGTGGTCTGGCTCTGCACAGGTTTCGTGAGCATCGGCGTCGCCGCCGGCGGCATTGATCCGCATTTCGAGTCTGCGGACGACCGGCGCTCTGTGGGTGTCATCGGAACGCTGGCGGGTATCGCCGCCGCGATCGGGTTCGGCCTCCTGAGCGTCGCCGCGCTAGCAGCTTTCGTCTACGGCATCGCGGCTGCGCAGGGGATCGCTCGCCTGATCGTCGTGCCGTCAACGCCGACTGTCGGCGTTGTGATGGTTGGTGGCGGGTTGCTTCTTGCCGCAGGAGCGGGCGCTGTCGTCGTCACGATGATGGTGATCGCCAACTCGCGATTGCGCCGTTACGAGGGTGCGATCGCGGAGTAGCTGATCAGTCGAAGGGGTCTTCGATCAACTCCGAGGTGAAGCCTCCATCGGGTTTGACGGTCAAGCCGACCACGGCATAGCGGATCGGGCCTCGCCATCCGGCGAGGGCGCGATACTCCGCCGCCGCCGACACCAGCGCTCGCCGCTTGCGCGATCCGACTGCTTCGAGGGGCGTCCCGAAAGAGTCGTCGGTGCGAGTCTTCACTTCGACCACGACGAGCTCCTTGCCGCGGCGGCACACCAGGTCGAGCTCGCCCCGCCTCGCCTGGAACCCGGCACCGACGACCTCATAGCCATGTTTGCGCAGGAGCTCGGCCGCCGCTTTCTCCCCTGCGCGGCCCAGATCTAGCCGAGTAGTGCGGGTTCGCGAAACGGCGCCCATGACGTCCGGTGGATAGGGCTTGGGCCAAGGCGGCGGATCGCAAGGCGATGCGCCGGGGTTGCGTAGCCCTTGTGGTCGGCAAAGCCCCAGCCCGGGTAGAGGCGGTCGAACTCGATCATCGCCGCATCGCGCGCGACCTTGGCGACGATGCTGGCGGCCATGATTGACGCGCACGTGCGGTCGCCCCTGACGACCGCCATTTGGGGCAACGCCGCCTGGGGCACGTCCCAGGCGTCGACCAGCAGGTACTCCGCCGGGATCTTGAGCCCGGCCACTGCGCCGGCGGTGGCGAGGTGCCTGGCCTGCAGGAGGCCCAGCCTGTCCACCTGCGCATGGTCGACGGCGCACACCGAGACCGCCAGCGCCCGCCTCCGAATGAGGACGTCGACGCGCTCACGCTCGGCCGCCGTGAGTAGCTTCGAATCGTCGAGGCCCGGGATGCGGACACCAATCGGAAGCACCACCGCTCCTCCGACCACTGGGCCGGCGAGTGGGCCCATGCCCACCTCGTCGACTCCGGCGACGACCTGGTAGCCCATCGAGAATGCCATGCGCTCATATCGCCACAGCTTCGGCCTCATATCCCCTTTCCAATCACCAGATCGAGGTTAGCGAGAGCCGGCGGTCGACGCCAGGCTCTTTACACGACTAATCCAGATGGTCGACCCCCACCCGGGCGCAACCCCTCCGGCGCTTCGCGCCACCTCCCCGCAAAGCGGGGAGGCGCGCCCGACCTCCCCACACGGTGGGGAGGTGAATTAAGCCGGCTAGGCCTTCGTTTCGACGGTCTCTTCGGCTTCGGGGGTCGCTGCTGCTGCCTGCTCGTCAGGCTCTCCATCCTGGATGAGGCGCCTGCGCTCGCGGATGCGAGCTTCCTTGCCCACCTTGCCACGCAGGTAGTAGAGCCTTGCCTGGCGCACGTCGCCATGGCGCAGCACATCGATCTTGTCGATGCGAGGCGAGTGGATCATGAAAGTTCGCTCTACACCGACGCCGTGAGTTACGCGCCGGACAGTGAAGTTCTGGCGGAGGCCGCCACCGGTGACGCGAATCACCGTACCTTCGAACATCTGGATGCGCTCGCGCGTCCCTTCGACGACCTTGGCGTGCACTCGCACCGTGTCGCCGGCACGAAGGGCCGGCACCTTTTCCTTTTGCTGCTCTCTCTCGAGCTGCTGGATCACGTTCATGTCTTCTTCAACTCCTTGGTGTATGAAACATGTCTTTGGGCTGCCTGCTGCCGGCGCCACTGACGAATCCGTGCGTGGTCGCCGGAGAGAAGAACCTCAGGGACGCTCATGCCGCGGTACTCCGCCGGACGCGTGTACTGGGGCCACCCTGAAGGCTCGGTTGAAAAATTGTCCTGCGTGAGCGACTCGGGGTCGCCGACCACGCCCGGGACCAGGCGGGAAACCGCGTCGATCAGGACCATCGCGGGAATTTCACCGCCGCTCAGCACGTAGTCGCCGATCGAAACCTCGCGCGCACCCAACGCCTCGCGGACTCGATCGTCGATACCCTCGTACCTGCCGCACACGATGATCAGCCCCGGCTCTCTCGAAAGCTCCTCCGCAAGACGGGCGTCGAGACGCTCGCCCCACGGCTCCATGAGCACAACAGGTCCGGGATTGAGCGGGCGGATCGATTCCACGGCTTCGATCGCCGGCTCCGGCTTGAGGACCATGCCCGGGCCACCACCGAACGGCATGTCGTCGACCTGGCGATGTCGGTCGTGGGTGTGTTCGCGCAGGTCGTGAGCGTGCAGCTGGATCAATCCACGCTCGACCGCACGTCCGACCACTCCCTGTTGAAACACAGGGGCGAACATCGCCGGGAATATGGTGACGACATCGAATCTCATAACTACTGGTCTTTTGCGTCCTCGACTTTGACGAGCCAGTCGGCGACCACCACGCGGCCGCCATCCACATCCACCTCGACCACCGCGTCCTTGGTCGCGGGGATGAGGTGCTCGATAGTTCCATCGCGACTGACCCACACGTCATTGGCAGGCCGCTCCAGGACCTCTGCGATCCGGCCGAGCTGCTGACCGGAGCTGGTCAGCACGGCGAGGCCCACCACCTGGTGGTGGTAAAAGCGGCCCTCGGGTAGCGGGCGCACGGCGTCATCCGGGATCTCGAAATAGCGACCGCGGAACAGGTCCGCGATCGTGCGGTTGTCGATGCCACGAAACTTGACGACCAGACCGGGATGTCCAGGACGGCACCACTCGATCTCGCGCTCCGCGCCTTCGAGCATCAAAGTGGCACCCGCGTTGAATCGATCCTCGAAATCTGTCAAGGGATAGACCTTGACAGCCCCCTCGACTCCGTAGGCGCCGGTGACCTGGCCGATTCGGATCATGCGGGCACGTCTCCGCCAGAACCCTTACTTCGCGGCTCGTGATGTGCGAGCGTCGGATTGGCGAGGTCGACGAAGACTCGCTTGCGGTCACGCAAGGACGCGACCCTCACCAACGTGCGGATGGCCTCGATGTTTCGACCGGCTTTGCCGATGAAGCGCCCTACGTCGGCGTCCGCCAGCTTGACCTTGATCGCGACAGTGCTGCCTCCACGCTCGAAAGACTCCACCGTGACCTCGTCCGGCTTTTCAGCGAGGGTTCGCGCCACGTACTCCACGAGCGCCCGGTAGTCGACAGCTGGACCCGCCGGACCATCGTGACGCTCACGCCGGAACCCGCCGCCTCCGCCGCCGCGGTTGAACCCGCCGCCGCCGCCGCGAAAATCACGCCTTGGTGGTCGCTGGCTTCTCTGCGGTTCGCTCAAGAATCCCCTCCCGCTTCAACAGACTCCGCGCGGCTTCGCTCGGCTGAGCGCCCTGCTGGAGCCAAAGCTTCACCTTGTCCACGTCGATCTTCACCTGGACCGGATCCGTCATCGGATCGTAGTACCCCAGGTGCTCGATGAACCGGCCATCGCGCGGCGAGCGCGAGTCCGCCACCACGAGACGGTAAAAGGGATGCTTTTTGGCCCCCATCCGTCTCAGTCTGATCTTTACCAACCTGTGCCTCCTTGTCCGAACAGCCGTGGAAGGCCCACTGCTTTGCCTTTGCGGTTGACCGCACCGAATTGCTTGGCGAGCTTCTGCATCGCCTCACGCGCTTTCAAGACCTTGTTGACGTCGGCGGGCTGGACACCGCTTCCCCGCGCGATCCGCTTTCTGCGCGCGCCATCGATGACCTCGGGGTGCGCGCGCTCGCGCTTGGTCATGGAAAGAATGATGGCTTCCATCTTCTTAACCTCATCTTCCGTATTGGTCGCCGCGACCTGGTTCTTCAGGGCGCCCCCGCCAGGGATCATCTCGAGCACGTCCTCGATCGAGCCCATGCTGCGCACCTGGCGGATCTGGGCGAGGAAGTCGTCAAAGCTGAGCTGCCCGGCTCGCATGCGGCGCTCGACCTCAATAGCTTCGTCTTTGTTCACTGAGCGTTCGGCTCGCTCGATGAGGGTGAGCATGTCGCCCATACCGAGGATGCGAGAGGCCATCCGCTCGGCGTGAAAGACCTCGAGGTCCTGCGGCTTCTCACCCGTGCCCCCGAAACGGATCTGCTGGCCGGTCGCCACGCGCAGCGAGAGCGCGGCGCCTCCCCGGGCGTCGCCGTCCAGCTTGGTCAGGATCACGCCATCGAGACCGATTTCGCCAGCGAATGCCTCGCCGACCTTCACCGCCTCCTGGCCGGTCATCGAATCGGCGACCAGCAACGTTTCCGTCACGGGCGTCGCGGCTTTGAGGCCCTTCAGCTCCCGCATCAACTCGCCGTCCACGCGCATGCGGCCGGCGGTATCGAGAATGACCACATCGCAGACCAGACGATGCGCTTCGCGGATCGCGGCCGCGGCGATTGCTTGGACCTCACCCTGCCCCGAGTAAAAGGCGATCTGCTGCTGGGCGGCGAGCATCTTCAGCTGCTCTACCGCCGCCGGACGCCGCAGGTCGAGAGCCGCGACGAGCGGCCTGTGGCCTTCGCGGCGCGCCAGCAGCGCCAGCTTCACGGCAGTCGTGGTCTTGCCCGAGCCCTGGAGCCCCACGAGCATGAGCACTGTCGGAGGCGCGGAGGCGTAATGCAGGCCTTCGGAGTTGCCGCCGAGGAGCTGCTCCAGCTCTTCTTTAACAGCCTTGACCACCTGCTGAGGGGCGGTGAGGCCGGGCGCACTCTCGACACCCTGCAGGCGGGTGCGGACACGCTCCACGAACTCCTTGACGACCTTGAAGTTGACGTCTGCTTCGAGAAGGGCAAGCCTGACTTCGCGGAGTCCAGCGTCGACATCCTCCGGCCGCAGGACGCCGCGACCAGAGATCTTCTTCATGGCGGCGGCCAGTCGCTCGCCGAGGGCTTCGAACATCTAGCCGACCCCCTCGAGCTTCGCCACGCGACGCTTCAAACCGTCGAGCTCGCGCTCGAGCGCTTCGACTGCGCGCCGCCTTCGTGCCGCTTCCGACAGAAGGCCGAGCCGGCGCTCGTACTCCTGCAGTGCGAGAGTCGAGCGGCGGACGATGTCGTGCACGGCGGCGCGAGATGTGCCTTGGTGCTTGGCGATCTCGGCCAGCGACCAATCGCTGCGCAGGTAGAGGTCGACGACCTCACGCTGGTGATCGGTGAGCAGCGCGCCGTATCGCTCGTAGAGGGCCAGGGCGCGACCACGCGCCTGAAGGGTGTCAAGGGCCATGCCTTGACAGCTTAGCAAGATAGAATCTAGTGCGTTTTGGACCCGCTATGGATCGAGGCGTTCCGTTATCACCGGTGGGCGAACCTCCACCTGCTCGACGTCTGCGCCGGCCTGTCGCCCGACCAGCTCGATCTGACAGCCCCTGGCACGTACGGGACGGTCGCCGGCACGTGGCTGCACCTGCTCGCGGCGGAACAGCGCTACCTTCGCCGGTTTGGGGGCAGCGAACCCCAGCTAAAGGAGAAAGATGGGTTCCCCGGGATCGCCGTTCTCAAGGAGCAGGCTGCGCGGACTGGAGATGAGCTGATCGAATCCGCCGCTCGCATCACACCGGACGACGTCGTCGAAAGCAAATACGACAACCAACCCGTGCGGCTGCACCTCGGAGTCGTGATGATCCAGGCGCTGCACCACGGCAACGACCACCGTACCCACATCTGCACGATCCTCGGCCACCACCAGATCCCGTACGGCGACATGGACGTATGGGCTTACGGAGACACGATCGGCGCCATCGTCCCTATCACGTCGAAGAGCTAGACTCGCCGGGACCTCAATTGCTGACTGCAATCATCCTCGTCAAATCCACTCGCGAAGGGCTCACCCGACTGGGCTCGGAGCTTGCCAGCGTAGAAGGCATCGCCGAGGTTTACACAGTCACTGGCGAGTGGGACTTTGTCGCGATCGTGAGAGTGCGCGAGCACGACGACCTCGCCAAGGTTGTCACGCAGCACCTTACCCGGCTCGAAGGGATTCAGCGCACACAGACGATGGTCGCGTTCCAGCAGTTTTCCGCTCACGACCTGGAGGCGATGTTCGGACTGGGCCTCGAGGACAAGAAGGCGACCTGAGCGATCTGTTATCGGTAGCGCTGCGCGCCGCGCGTGCCGGCGCTCGAGTGGTTACTGATGCCGGCCTCCCCAGGCCTGGTGTCGCGACCGAGTCAAAAGGCGCCGGCGATTACGTAACCGTTTCGGATCGCCAGTCGGAGGCCGCGATCCTCGAGGTGCTGGCGCGGGAGGCGCCGGGGATCGCGGTTCTCGCCGAAGAGCGCGGTGGCACTCGCGCATCGACGATGTGGGCAGTCGACCCGCTCGACGGGACCACGAACTTCACGCGTGGATTCCCTGTGGTCGCCGTTTCGGTTGGACTGCTGGATGGCGGCGTACCGATCGTGGGTGTGGTGATCGCGCCCTTTCTCGGACTCGAGTTCGCGGCATCGCGAGGGAATGGCGCGACATTGAATGGCGAAAGACTTCCGGAGATGCGTTCGGTCGATCCGTCAAGGGCCGTCGTAGCGACAGGGTTTCCATTCCGCAAGAAGGACCTGATGCCGCGCTACCGGCCGGTCATGGAAGGCGCGCTGCGGCGCTTCGAGGACTTGAGGCGCGCGGGCGCGGCTGCGCTCGACCTGGCGTGGACCGCGGCCGGCACGTTTGACGGCTATTTCGAGCTGAACCTCAGCACATGGGACGTTGCGGCAGGCGCCGCGTTGGTGCTCGAAGTTGGCGGTAGGGTCACGGACTGGTCAGGCGGCGATACATGGTTCGAGCCGGGTAGCGGAATCTTCGCCGCCGCGCCGGCGGTGCACGAGGTCCTTCTAGAGCTGGCCGCGCCGCCGCCGAATCGGTAGGTCGACCAGGGCAACCCACTGCTGGCGCAGGGCCAGGCCCAGTGGAACGTGAAATCGGGTGCGGCCGACCTGCGGGCGCGTCTTGCGCAGCTGGACGGCAGTCCTGAAGTCGCCCTCATATAAAGTGAGCACGCGGCCCATGTCGTGGGCACCGAAATGGCAGTCGCTCCCTCCAAGCGCAGCCCCGAGCCGCTCGGTGTTGCGCGCATAGAACTCGTCGAGCTGCCGCCTGCGCCGAGTTCCAATGGGTACGGTGAACATCATCTCGATGCCGTCCACGTGATGTCGCTCGAGCAATCTCCGCAGCATGCCGGGCTGGATCGAGCCGAAGTAGACCGGCATGAACGGGTGAGGGATGATCGCGAGCCCGTTCTGGTCGTGGATCGCGGCGACCGAGTCCTCAAGTGTCATGCCTCGCTTCACAGGCTTGTCCAGGAACCACCCCATCACGTGCGTCATGGCCGGCGCCTTGGTGGTGATCTCCTGTCCCGCGACGACGATCAAGCCCTTGGCTTCACCGCGCTTCTGCACCTCGTTGACCGAGGCCATGGTGTCGTGGTCGGTGACCGCGATCAGGTCGACGTGCGCCTTCACTGCTGCGTCGACCAGCTCGGCAGGCGTGACCATTCCGTCGGATGCGGTGGTGTGACAGTGCGGATCGGCGAGCGGCAACTACTGGCCCTCGAACAGTGAGCGCACGAATGTCTCTGGTTCGAATGGCACGATGTCGTCGATGTCCTCCCCCACTCCGGCCAGCTTTGCAGGGACGCCGAGCTCGGACTCAATGGCGATGACGGCTCCGCCCTTGGCGCTGCTGTCCAGCTTCGCCAGCACGAGGCCTGTCATGGGGACTGCGCGGTTGAACTCTCGCGCCTGCACCAGGCTGGTGAGACCGAGCACTGCGTCGATCACCAGCAGGGATTCGTATGCCGCACCGTCCAGGGCCTTGCCGGCAACGCGGCCGATCTTCGCGAGCTCGTCGAGCAGGTTTCTTTGCGTCTGCAGCCGCCCCGCGGTGTCGACGAGCACCACGTCGCTTCCGCGGCCCTGCGCGGCACGGATGCCATCGAACACGACGGAAGCAGGGTCCGCGCCGCTCTTGCCTTCGAAATGGTCCACGCCGGCGCGCTTTGCCCACGCCGTCATCTGCTCGATGCCGGCGGCGCGGTAGGTGTCGGCGGCCACGACCAGGGGCTTGCGTCCCTCCTGCTTGAGCCGGTGGGCGAGCTTGCCGATGGTGGTGGTCTTGCCGGCGCCGTTGATGCCATAGAAGAGGATCGTGTTGGGGTTCTTCTGCCCTTGCCCCTCTCCCTGGCCCTCTCCCCTCAAGGGGAGAGGGAACAACCCTCGGTCCCGGGCGGACATTACTGACAGGGCTACCACCACGAGAGAATCGATGGCTTCCTCACGCGTCCGCGGTGCTCGGGCCCGCACGCCTGCGGTGAGGCGCGCCGCCATCGCAGGGCCCAGGTCTGCGGCGACTAAAAGCTCCTCGAGCTCTTCGTAGTAGCCCGGCGCGAGCGGCGGTTTGAGCGACCGCAGCCCTGCCGCCAGGGCACTGCGAGTGCGCCCGCCGACGCGGTTCCAGATGCTCGCGGCCGCTGATTCCTTAGCTTGCGTGCGCCGTGGTGGCGGCACGAGCATTGGGATTGCGGATGTCCTCGAGCCGAACCGAGACCAGGTGGGACGAACCGCTCTCATCGAGGTGGATGCCGTAAAGAGTTGAGGCGTGGGACATCGTCACGTGGTTGTGTGTGATAACGAGGAACTGGCGCTGGGCGCCGAGCCGCGCGATCATCTCGCCGAACCTGCCGACGTTTGCGTCGTCGAGAGCCGCATCGACCTCGTCGAGGATCGTGAACGGGCTCGGGTTGACCTCATCTAGAGCAAGCACCAGCGCGAGCGCGGCAAGTGAGCGCTCGCCGCTCGACAGCAGCGTGACGTTCTGCAGCCGCTTGCGCGGCGGCTGGACGAGGATCTCGACACCTGAGCGAGGACCGTCGTCACCGTCAGCGTGCTTGAGCGTGGCGCGTCCCCCGGGCGCGAGCTGGGAGAAATATTCGTGGAAGTTCGCGGCGACCGCTCCGAAGACCGCTTCGTAGCGCAGCTCTTCTTCTTCACGCAGCTTGTTGATCAGCTGCTCGAGGTCGGCGCGCGCGGCGGCGATGTCCTCGAGCTGCGTACGCAGCGTCTCAAAGCGCTCCTCGAGCTCGCGGCATTCGCTGTCAGCCAGCGCGTTGGTCGGTCCGATCTCTTCGAGCCGGCGCTCCAGCGCGCGCATCTCCCGCTCGCGCGCCTTGCCTCCTGGGATCTCCTCTGGTGCCACTCCATCCGGCATGCGCGTGCGGATCTCTTCCATCCGGGCTTGCAAAAGCTCGGTCTCACGCGCGATGAGCTCCAGGTTGCCTTCCAGAGTGCCCGCTTTGAGTCGAGCATCGATGCGAGCTTCTTCCAGCGCGACAAGGCGTCGCGCACCTTCAGCCATCTCGGCCTCGTCTTCAGGCGAGTCCTGCTCGACCGCGGCCAGCGCGGCGCGCGCGGCATCAGCCGCAGTTGTGAGCGAGGGCAGAGATTCTGTGCCAGCGGCGGCCGCGGCCTCAGCCTGGACGAGACGCGACGCTCTCTCTGCGGCGGCGGCGTGCAAGCGGGTCAGGTCCTCGTCGACCGCGGCAAGCTGGCGCCGAAGATCCTCGATGCGGTCTCGCCAGCGGGCTCGATCAACCTCCGCGTGATGGGCGGCGGCGCGACCTTCGCCGATCGCCTGGAGGCTCGACTCGAGGTCTTTTGCCAGCCCGGCGGCACGCTCGTCGGCCTCGTTCGCGAGGCGCTCGACCTCCGGCAGCTTCTCCGTCTCGGCGAGCTCTGCCGCGCGTGCTGACTGCAGCATCTTTGCCGTCTCGTCAGACCGCGCGGCACCGGCGGCACGCGAGCGCAGTTCGGCGAGGGTGGCCTCAGCCTCATGCAGACGTTTCACCGCGACCTCGGACTGCGCGGCCATGGGCTCCACTCCGGCGAGTCGATCGCGCAGCTCGTGGCGGCGAACGTCGATCGCGACCCGTGGATCGGTTCCCGCGCGCACAAGGCCCGGCTCTCGATAGACGCCGTCCAACGTGACGTCTTCGCCCACGACCACGTGGCCGAGCAGGCGTCGGGCGACCTCCTCGTATCCAGCCTGGCAATGCACGTGCTCGAAAAGGGAGCCGGCTCGTGGCTGAGACGCCTCCGTCGGGTAGAGCACCGTCAGCTGCCGGTCGGGTTTCGCGTTGGCGGCCGCAGCCTCGTCGCGGGCGACCAACGCGTCGGCGAGAGGGCCCAGAACCGCGGAGAGGGCGGCTTCGTAACCGGGTTTGGCCGTCACCACCTCGGACAGCCGCTCCAGCCCAGCGGCAGCCTCCGGCCGCAGCGCGTCGAGACCTTCGAGCTCGGAACGAAGCCTCGCGGCCATCACCACTGCGGATTCGGCCTCAGCGGCATCCTTTCGGGCACGCTCGCGCTCCGCTTCCGCCGCGGGCACCAGCTCTGCGGCGTCCCGCATCGATTCGAGCCGTGCGGACTGCTCCTCCAGGAACTCGCGGCGGGTGCGGAGCGCCGCGATCGTGGAGGAAGCCGCAGCCACGGCTCGGCGAGCCTGCTCCGAGGCACGGCGCGCGTGCTGAAGCTCCGCCGGATCCGGCGCTTCGGCGACGGCTGGAGCCTCCGGCACGCTCTCGAGAGCGTGCCGCGCGTGTTCGAGCTCGGCGGTGAGCTGCCCTCGCAACGCTTCGGCAGCCGCCGACAGAGATCGATTCTCCGCCTCCTCGCGGCGGGCACCTTCGGCCATGGCGACGGCGTTCTGGGCCCGTTCGCTGGCCAGGGCAAGCGAATGCTCGGCCTCGACCGTCTCCAGCCGCAGTCGGCCCAGCGTCCGCTGCCGGGCGAGGCGCCTGTCCTGCGCCGCTTGCATTTCCGTGCGCCCGATCTGGAACTGGGCCTCCGCCGACTGAGCGAGCTCTTTCGCCTCGACCAGCTTGCGCTCGAGCGCCTGGACCTGTGACGACGCACGGCGGTGGGCGTCGCGCGCCTCGCGCCACTCCTCCCAGACGATGCTCCCCCGCAGCAGCTCGAGGCGCGCTGACGCCTCGGCGGCTTCGCGGGCCGCTCCAGCCTGCACGCGTAGGACCTCGAGCCGAGGCTCGATCTCAGACCTGAGGTCTTCCAGCCGAAGCAGGTTCGCGGCCAGCTCGTTGAGTCGCTGCACGGCCTCCTGCCGGCGCTGCTTGACCCCGCGCACCTGCGCCGCCTCTTCCAGGAGCTGCCGGCGCTCGGCAGGCGAGCACACGACGATCTCTTCGATGTCGTGCTGGCCGATGATCGCGTACGAGTCGACAGTCAGGCCGGTCGACGCGAGCATGTGGATCAGATCGCGCCGTCGGATGCGCGTGTCGTTGAGGAAGTAGTCGCTCTCGCCATCTCTTTCCACGCGCCGCTTGATCGCAACCTCGTGATAGTCCACTGGGAGGCGGCCTGCCGTGTTGTCGAACACGAGAGTGACCTCCGCGAAAGCCGAGCGCGACCGGCGCTCGCCGCCCACGTAGATGACCTCCGCCATCGTCTTGCCGCGCAGGTCGCGCGCCTGGCCGGAGCCGAGGACCCACTTGATCGCGTCGACGATGTTCGTCTTGCCCGAGCCGTTCGGACCGACGATCGCCGTCACGCCGCCTTCGAATCGGATCTCGGTGTGCCGGGCGAAGGTCTTGAAGCCCAGCAGGGTCAGCGAGCGGAGGAACAATGCGCCCTCAAGGTAGCAGATGTAGGGGTCGATTTAGCCCCGGGCACAACCTGTGGAAATCTCTACTCGAGGGGTTCGCCGAACTGACGGCTCCGAGGTTGGCTGGGGACGGGGTGCGGTTCGGGTTCGGGCTCAGGGGTTGGCTCGGGCAGGGGCGGCGGTTCGGGCACAGGGTCGGGGAGGTGGATCACCTCAGCAGCGGCGCGGGTTCGAGGAGCCCGGCGGGTCCGCGGCCGAGGCGTCTTGGGCGGCGCCTTGGCTGAGACCGGCTCGGCCCCATCTCCGACCAGGGTCTGCAGGGCCGCCCTCGCGGCATCCTGCTCCGCCTCCTGCTTGCTGGCCCCGTGACCGGTACCCAGGGGCTCGGCGCCGGCGAAGACGACCGACGTGTACTCGCGGTGAGTGCCGACTTTCGCCCCCTCGCTGTCATAGAAGGGTGTCGCCCCAAACCGTTCCTGGGCGACCTGCTGCAGGCGTCCTTTGAAGTTCTCGTCCTGGGCCGGACTCGGCAGTGACCGGTAACGATTCAGGTAGTAGTGATAGGCGGCGTCATAACCGGCGTCGAGAAAGATGGCGCCAAGCAGGGCCTCGAAGGCATTCGCGAGCAGCGATTTCAGCCCGCGCCCGCCGCCCTTGGCTATGCCTTTGCCTAGGTACAGATAGCTGCCGAGATCGAGCTGCTCGGCGAGGAGCGCCAGCGTGTTGGTGTTCACCATCGCCGAACGGGTCTGGGTGAGCTCGCCCTCGGTCGCGCCCGGGTGATGCTTGTACAGGTACTCGGCGGTGATCAGCTGGAGCACGGCGTCGCCGAGGTACTCGAGCCGTTCGTTGTCGCGAGGCGAGAGATGCGGGCTCTCGTTGGCGAAAGAGCTGTGGGTCACGGCCTCGAGCAACAGGGCGGGATCGCGGAAGTGGATTCCTATCTTTTGTTGGAGCTGCTGTAGGGATTGGGCCAGGGGTGCGGCCTGGGGCTGTGCTATGAGGCGGCCTTCTCCTGGATGTACTCCCACGCCTGCCCGACGGTTGTGATCTTCTCCGCGTCCTCGTCGGGGATCTCCAGCCCGGTGTTCTCCTCGAACGCGTAGAT
>Ga0209117_1000075_pt1 | contig 72260 bp, 63 predicted proteins | sample BlaSpr_A8_OM2_M2_FD_187978 | JGI IMG/M metagenome (GOLD analysis project Ga0209117, IMG submission 187978) | Forest soil microbial communities from Thunder Bay, Ontario, Canada - Black Spruce, Ontario site 2_A8_OM2_M2 (SPAdes) (version 2) | ecosystem: Environmental > Terrestrial > Soil > Boreal... | reverse complement strand
ATGGTGAGCGAAGCGCGGCCCAGTTCGGTGGCCGGATCATCGGTGGTGGCGCCCTCGCGAATGCCGTCCGGTGATACCCCCACGCCCCAGATGTGGCGGGCGCCGGCCATCAGGGTTTTGTTGACGATTAGCTTCCACTGGCCGTTGTCGAGGTCGGCGTACAGGGTGTAGTCGCCCTTGGGAATGGCGAGGTCATTCAGGTCGAGGTCGGCGTCGGTGTGCAGAACAGTGGCGTAATCGGCGCCCAGACGCCATACGCTGCCATCCGGCTGGAGCGCGCCCGCGCCATTGAAGATGTGGCGTCCCCTGACGGACGGGGCGTGGTAATAGATCCAGAGGTTCTTGCCGTTGATGGTGACGCTGGTTTCGGCGCCTGGACTCTTGGTGTTCTTAGTGGCCAGGTCTTCCTTTTTCACCTGGGCGACGGCCAGCATCATCCCGCTTAACAAAAGAACACTCAATACGATTGGTTTCATTTCCGATGTCGTTCCTTTCTGTATGGAGTATACAACGCGCGCGGCGACTGCCCCCGCAGGGTTTACAAGTGAAACTAGCTTGCTGAACAGTCCCGGACTGTTTCTAGATTTCTCATGGGTTACGGGCAAACCGGAACTTATCGGCCGAGATTCTCAGTTTCCTTATTTGGCCGAGTCACCTATAGCTTGTATCAATCGTCAGCCCAACCCACGAATAGCTAGTTTGTGGCAAGCGATTGAATTCAAAAGTTGATCACAAGAAAATCCGCTCCCGCTGATTGCCTGACTCCAAATTTCGCGCCACAAAAACAAAGCGGCGGGCACCTTTCGATGCCCGCCCTAATACCCGACAAACAATACGTCACTAACGAAAACTTTACTCAAATTTTTCGGTCATCAACGGAAACTGCAATTTCGCCTTCGCCAGCGACTTCACTACCAACGTCTCCGCGCTCTCCGAAGTAGTATTCCGCGCGGTGGCCATCTCGCTCACCAGCAAATACTTGGCTCGCTCGAGCATTTTCTTTTCGCGGAAGGAAAGCGGCTTGCTCCTACTGAGGGAAACCAAACTCTTCAGGACTACGGCGACTTCCAGGAGGGAACCGGTGCGCATGCGCTCGGAATTTTCTTTGAAGCGGTGTTTCCAATCGTGATGCGAATTCAACTTGCCCTTCTCCAGAAAACCCAGCACCTTAACCGCATCGTTAGAACGAATTACGGCTCGCAGCCCAACCGCTTCTGCGTTTGACTGCGGTACCATCACTCGCAACCCGCTCGAAACGATGCGAATCATGTAGTACCGCTCGGTACGTCCGTTCAAAACGCCGTAGCTGATCTGCTCCACCAAACCTACGCCGTGATTCGGATATACAACCTTGTCGCCGATTTTGTAATCCATAGCTTCGGTTGCCCCCCTAGGCATACACCAATCACTGTAAGCGTTTGTGTTCCATGCGTCAAGATATATCCCCTGGAATCATAAGCTTAGAGATTTGCACATACCATTTTGGCACCAGAATTGCTCTTCGCCCCGTCCAATTTTCCGAGGCATCGCGCTCGAACCTCCGGACTCCCCCAACCGCCGCAAATCCAACCAGCAGAATAGGATACGGGGCACGCCGCGAAAATCTACGGTAGAATGCGCTTCGTGCTCATTCTAGCCCTCGACACTTGCGACGCTCGGGGCGGTGTTGCGCTTCTCCGCGATGAGTCGCTTCTTCACGCCGAGCCTCACACCGCGACGGAGGATTACTCTTCTTGGCTCCTCCCCGCTATCACCCGCATACTAACGACGGCGGGGCTCGGTCTACGCGATATTGAGCTCTACGCCGTCGCCGCGGGCCCTGGTTCCTTTACTGGCGTACGCGTAGGCCTTACCACTGTGAAGGCTTGGAGCGAGGTCTACGGCCGCCCCATCGCCGCTGTCTCACGCCTTGAAGGCGTCGCAGGCGAGAGCACAGGCTCCTCTCCCTATGTCGCTGCCTTCATTGACGCTCGTCGCAACCAGATTTTCGCTGCGTTGTACCGCCGTCAAGCCGCATCGCTCGAGCGCGTTGACGAAGAAATGGTCATCGCCCCTGACAAGTTCGTGGAGTGGGGCGCCGCGAAGGCCGGATCAGAAAAAATCGACTGGCTCTCCACGGATCCCAACTGCTTGACACAAATGCCGAACTGGTCTTCCCGGATGACTCTGAGCGAAACCATACAAGAGATTTCCCCGTTTCTCGCCCCACGCATCGGCCAGATCGGGTATCGCCTCGCGTGCCAAAACCGCCTTACCGACGCCTTATCCTTGGACGCTAATTACGTCCGCCGAAGCGACGCTGAAATCTTCTGGAAGGCCCCATCCCGCCATGGCGCCTGAACACAAGCCTGCTGCCGCAGTCGCGTGGAAAATACGCGCATTCCGTGCAGCCGACGCCCCGGCCATCTCGGAAATTCTGCGCGACTCCACCGAAGCCGCCCAGTGGCCACCCGAAAGCTACGCCAAGTTAGCCAACCCGCCCGGCGGCGTTTTCCTCGTTTGCCAAGCAAATACCGAACTCATCGGGTTCGTGGCTGCGCGCCAAATCGCCGACGAAGCGGAAATCCTCAATATCGCCGTCCATCCCGAGCACCGCCGCAAAGGCGTCGCCTCCGCCCTACTCGCGGCTGCCCTCGACGAATTTCGCCGCTCCGCAATCACCCGCGTCTTCCTCGAACTCCGCGAATCCAACCTGCCAGCCCGCGCCCTTTACGACCACCACGGCTTCGTCCCCTCCGGCTGCCGCAAGTCTTACTACCAACACCCGGCCGAAGACGCCGTCTGCATGCAGAAGAACCTCCCGGATACTTCGGGCTAGGACGAAATTACCAGACGTTCCCCCTTGACCTCGCCGTGCTTTGTGTTAACGTGCGTTCATGAAGTAGCCACACACAAATCGCAAGGAGGGCCAATGGCAAGTGCGCAACGGTACCCTCGGGACATACTCCTGGAAACAGACGCCGAGTATCAGCGTCTGGCCGAGCAACACTCCAAGTACGAAGCAGAACTCCAAAAACTCTCCGCAACTCCCTACCTGAATTCGGAAGACCTGTTAGAAGAAATCAAGCTCAAGAAAATGAAGCTCTACTGCAAGGATGAAATGGAGCGGATTGCCGCCCGCATCCACCGCGCGCGGTCGCATACGCAGTAGAGCGCCTTCTCCCGTGCAAGCTGCATCTTGCGCAGCGCCGGCATTTTGCCGGGTCAGCCCCTACACGGAGTTGTGCGTTCTGATCTCCTGGCGACATCGAATCGCCTCGCCCATCTCACTCCGCATTTCCCTGCTTGCGCAGAGGCACTCAAGAAAATCAAACCGGGAGGTTTAGTCCAAGTACGTGCCGCGACTTAGGTAAGCGCCGCGAGCGCCGTGGCTGTGGTATCGTCAATCTGCGATGGTCAAAGAAGGCTACTACTTCGGGCTGCCCCCTCTCGCCCTTGGCGCAGCCGCGCTTCTTTTCCGCTGGACCATTGCCGGCACGGTCCTCGTCCTCCTTGCGGCCTTCATCTTTTATTTCTTCCGCGATCCCGACCGCGTCATTCCTGCTGATTCCGGCGCCATCGTTTCCCCCGCCGACGGCCGCGTCGTCATCGTGACCGATGAAGAAAACGCGGGCCGCCCCGGCAAGCGCATCAGTATTTTCCTGGCCATCTGGAACGTGCACGTCAATCGCTCCCCCGCCGCCGGCGTCATCACCGACATGAAGTATTGCCCCGGCAAATTCTCCGCCGCCATGCGCGAGTGCGCCTCCACCGACAACGAGCAAAACGTGATTACACTCGCCACCGACTCTGGCGAATTCATCTTCAAGCAAATCGCCGGGCTCATTGCCCGTCGTGTAGTCTGCTGGAAAAAAACCGGCGATCACGTCGCCCGCGGCGAACGCATCGGCCTCGTTCGCTTCGGCTCTCGCGCTGACCTCTGGCTACCGCGCGATTCCGAACTGCTAATCAAGGTCGGCGATCACGTCAAAGGCGGCTCCAGCGTTGTCGCGTACTGGCCGCCGCGTCCAAAATCGACGCAACCTCGCGCGCAAAAGCAAGTCTCCTCGGAAGAAAATCTCTCACCGGCTGAGAAGCGGACATAAGATGACTGAATTCGAGCAGCAAGAAATTCCCTTCAAGGAACGCCGGCTGCGCAGCACAAAATTGCGCCGCGGCATTTTTCTTCTCCCCAGCATGTTCACCGTGGCGAATCTGCTCTGCGGCTACTACGCCGTGGTCGCCTGCTTCATGGGGGGCCCCGATCAATTCGATCGCGCCGCCAAAGCCATCGGCTTCGCCATCCTGTTCGATTCCCTCGACGGCCGCGTCGCCCGCATGACCGGCACCACCTCCGAGTTCGGCGTACAATTCGACTCCCTCGCCGATGTAGTCAGCTTCGGAGTTGCCCCTGCGCTCATGGCCTATGCTTGGGGCGTGCGCAGCTTGCCCGGACAAGACACGCTCGCCGTTGAGCAGCTCAGCCAGCTCGGCTGGATTTGCTGCCTCGCCTTCTTGATCTGCTGCGCTTGGCGCCTTGCGCGCTTTAACGTACAAGGCATGGCGCCCGGCGGCTCGAAATCTTTCGTCGGCCTTCCCACGCCCGCCGCCGCCGGTGTCATCGCCGCCTTCGTGCACGGATTCAAAACGCCGCTGCACGACGAGCGTTGGGCTATGGCCTGGCTCTTCCTCACCGCCGCCCTCGGCGCCCTCATGACCAGCACCATCCGCTACTACAGCTTCAAGGACGTCCCCTGGACCCGCCGCCAGCCATCCCTCGCCATCGTTCTCTTGTGCCTCTTCGTCGCCGTCGTCTGGAAATATTCCGAAATCGTTTTGCCCCTCTTCGCGTCCATCTACACCGCCGGCGGCCTTGTTCTGCAAATCGTTCGCGTCCTCCGCCAGCGCCTCGCTTCACGAACTGCGTGATTCATGTCCGTACATCGGGACTCCCAACGTATAGTCATCCCCGGCGCATCTTCCCTCCTCGGCGCCGAACTCAAATCCTTGCTCGAAGAAAGCCGCTTCGCTGGATGGGACCTGTCTCTCCTCGATGAAGAGACCGCCGTCGGCACCCTCACCGAAGCTGCGGGCGAAGCCGCCATCATCCAGCCCGTCGAGGAAGGCAGCTTCTCGCGCGCCAGGGTCGTTTTCTTCACCGGCTCGGAAGCCTTCACCCAACGCAACCTGCTCGCCGCTCGCGAATCCGGCGCCACGGTGATCGACTTCTCCGGCGCGGCGCTCAGCGTCCAGGGCGCAACCGTGTGGCTCGGCACTGATGGTGTTGGCGCGAACGCCGACAAGAGCAAAACTCTTTACGCGATTCCCTCTGCTCCCGGCCTCGCCGCCGCGAAACTCCTCGACGCCCTCAGCCCCGTCGGTCTTTCCCGCATGGCCATAATCTTCTTCCGCCCTGTCTCAGAAGCCGGCCGCGCTGGAATCGAGGAGCTCGAAACGCAGACGTCGCAGCTCCTCTCCTTTCAAAATACCGGCCAGCCTGTCTTCGACACGCAAGTCGCCTTCAACCTGCTCGATCACTACGGCGCCGCGAGCCGCGAGAATCTGCGAGCCATCCGCACCCGCATTCGCCGCGAAGTCTCCGTCGCCGCTGTAAGACATAATGTCGTCGACCCCTCCATCCAGGTTCTGCACGCTCCTGTCTTTTACGGTTACACCTTCGTCGCCAGCGCGGAACTGAATTCCAAACAATCGCAGGACGCGCTCATCGAAATCTGCCGCAAGGCCGGATTCACGATCGATTCCGATGCGTCCTCTCCACTCGGCAATCTAAACGCCTCGGGCGATTCCGCCATCCATTTCGCCCTTCCCGAAGACGATTCCGCCCAGCCTGGCACTTGGTGGTTTTGGGGCGCCGCCGATAATATTCGTCTGCCGGCCGCCACAGCTATCAAGCTCGCGGAGAAGCTCGTCGAATGAATGCCTCGCTCGCATGCCTGAATCGCGTTCTCGCTCGCGCTGCAAAGCCAAGAGCTGCGGCTTATCTGTTGTTGCTAGCAAGCTGCGGCTACCTTGCGGCCTGCGGGTACCACGTTGCCGGCCGCAGCAATGCGCTTCCGAAAAATATCCATGTCATCGCCGTACCCGCGCTCGAAAATGCCACCAACAGCTACCGCATCGAGCAAAAGCTTACTTCCGCCACGGTGCATGAATTTCTCGCCGCCACGCCGTACAAAATTAGCTCTGACCCGAACGTCGGCGACGCCGTCCTGCGCGGCAAAGTTTTAACGCTCGAAGCCATCCCGCTCCTCTTCGACACGCAAACCGGCCGCGCCACCACCATGCTCGTCACCGTGCGCTGCGAAGTCACCCTGACGCAAACCGAACCTCAGAAAGTTCTCTACCACACCGACAAATTCGTCTTCCGCAACGAATACGAAATCTCCACCGACGTAAAAAGCTTCTTCGAAGAACAAGATCCCGCCCTCGACCGCCTGGCCCGCGATTTCGCTCAGCGCCTCGTAGCCGCCATAACCGAAAACTTCTAGGTAGCACGCCCTTCAACTTTCGCCCCCAACTCTTCTCTGTCCTGCCTCAGCTGGAAACAGCACGAGATTCAAGCCGAGCGGGATCGGAAATTGGAGGCAGCGAGGGAACAGCGGAAGAATCGCCGCCAGCGGGTCGCGTGACGGATGAAACGCATTACTTCCGGGTTGCCGACAATCCGCCCACAACCTAGTTTTTTCCCACAACGCCGTTTGTGGGCATTTCATTTGGGTCATGCAACAGGATTAGGTACAGATACTCAATTGACCCTCATTCGTCGACGGAATCATTGGGGGTTCCTATTTAGCATGTACGCGTGGGCTATCCGAACTCGGTCCTAGGCGCCGCATCAGGTCCGTATATCGTGGGTCCGAGCGAAGGCCGTCCAAGTCTGGGTTCGCGGGCACGTCCCAGATCAAATAAGGGACGTGATCCTTAAACGCCGTATCCAGCCAACGAAAAGCTTCATCCTTGTTTCCCAGTCGTTCGTAAGCTTTGGCAACGTTGATCTGGTACCTCGGGTCATCCGCTCTGAACAATTCCATCCTCTGGACCCAATAACCTCGCGCACCCTTTTCCGCATAGGCCTTTCGCAGCAAATTGAATTCTTCCTCGACCCGCCGGTCTTCCCCAACGAGAGCCGCGGCGCGCTGTTGCTCGTCGAGAGCCTCGCCTAGCTTGCCTGTCCGTTCATAGACCTGTACAAGCCGCCAATGCGCGGGAAGGAAGTTTGAGTCTAGATCGAGTGCTTCGCGGCAAACTTGGATGGCCTTGTCGTAGTCACGCGCATCGTAATGAGCAACGAAGGTGGCGGTCGAGGTATTCGCGAGCGAAAGAGGATCGAGCTCTCTCGCGCTCTTCACCTGTCGCAAAGAATCTTCAACGCGGCCGCGCAACGCCAGGAAAGTTCCATACCATGCGTGCGCTCTCGCATCGCTGGGGTTGAGTTCGATCGCGCGGCGAAATTCCTGCTCCGCTCCCGCAACGTCCCAGTCGAGTGTAAATTTCGCCCATGCAAGTGTGGTGTGCGCATCCCCCAGCGTATCGTCAATCTCTAGTGCCTTTAGCGACGCGGCCTTCTGCCTCGGGTAGCCTTTAATGTCGCCGTAAATCCCTAGCCCTCCATAAGCCACTGCGAGCTCAGCATATGCCCGAGCATTGCGAGGTTCCTTTTCCAGCGCTCGATTGAAATACTCGATCCCCCTCTCGAAGCCTTCTTTGGTCCACTTATTGTTGTAAAAGGCCCCTTTCAAATAAAGTTCGTGGGCTTCAGGGTCCACGGTTTCCGATACAGCCATGCGACGCAATTCTTCAGGAGTGACCGTGATCCTGATTTGGTCGGCAATGGTTCGCGCAACTTCACTCTCCAAGTCGAGAATGCTCCGCAGGTCGCGGTCATAGCTTTCTGCCCACAGATGTTTTTCGGGAAATACCTGAACCAGATTCGCGGTGATCCGTACTCGGTCCGCTTCCCGCTCTACGCTTCCTTCCACCACTGCGTCGACCTGCAATTCGGCCGCGATCTCATGCAGCGGCTTGTTCGTTCCCTTGAAATGATTTACAGAAGTGTGGGAAATAACCCGCAATGCACTGATCTTGGACAGATTGGTGATCAGCGCATCGGTCATTCCATCAACGAAGTAGTCTTGCGAGGGGTCGCCGGAGAGATTCCGCAGCGGCAGCACCAACAGAGACCGAATTCGTCTCTCACTGCTCCTCCTCAACAGCCGATCCCGCAGTCCGGCCAAATTCAACCCGAGGAACAGCGCCAGCACTACCGCTGTGAGCACGCCCACAAACGTGAGCAGGTTACGCACGCGACTTGTTTTGGGAACTACTTCCTCTACAGGTGTGATGAAGCGGTATCCACGACGCGGCAGGGTTTCCACAAATCGTGGGTTCTCGGACGAGTCGCCCAGGGCATTGCGGAGCTTGTAAATCGTTGCGTCGAGGCCTTCATCGAAATCCACAAACGTATCGGCGGGCCAAATCGCCTGGCGCAACTCCTCCCGCGTCACCACCTCGCCGGGGTGTTCCAGGAGCAGCGCTAAGACTCGAAATGGCTGCTGCTGAAGCCTGATCTTCAGCCCGCGCTTACGCAACTCGCCGGCGCGAAGATCCACGTCGAATGGCCCGAAGCGGGTGACCCTTCGTGATCGGAGCAGGACTTCCATGGAAATTGCTCGAAGTGCCCGGAGTTTAACATATAGCGGTGCAAGTGGGCATCCAACAGGAGCCAGGTCCAGCCATAATCGTCCCTCCTCCAAGGACTTGGCTGGTCAGGCAGATTTCGGGAAGACATCAGGTGCCATTCATTGACTCGATCGTGGCCCTGCGCAACAGTCGCCGCCTGGCGCAATCCCCGCGGCGGGCCAGAAGCTTAAAGTCAGGAGAAAACCATGAAACGAATGATTACTCGGACGGTTGTCATTGCATCTGTAGTTGGGCTATTACTTGTCATATCCCCTTCCCGAGGCCATAAATCAACCGTCCTACCAAGAGTACATGCCCAAGAGGGGTGCTCAGTCGCCACCTTGAATGGCACTTACGGGTTTTATCGGACAGGGACAGTGCCCGCTGGTCCATTGGCCGCCGTGGGCATTGCTACGTATGACAGGAACGGAAACAGCACGGGGCGCCAAACTATACGTCGGAATGGAGTAACCACATCCGATCTTTTCACCACTCCGTCGGGTCCGGGTTTATATGAGGTAGATCCCGACTGTGCAGCAAGATTTCTTAATCCGGACGGCAGTGTTTTTGGCCACGCTGTGGTCGTTGATGGAGGCAAAGAAATCCTCTTCATGAGCCTGTCAGACGCCAACACAATCTACGGAGTCATGAAGAAGATTAATACAGAAGATTGAATGCTATTCCCGGCAACGGCGCGCGGCGGCCGTTCCATCTCTTTGCTGCCCTCGTTGAGGCGTGCTCAAGAATTCAAGTCAGGCAGGGGTGGTGTGCTCCGCTCGTCGAAGAGAAATGAGAAACGCGTCAGTCGGAGAAACGTGAAATCCCAATACCTGCTAGAAGTCCCGGTTTCGTCAGTTGGAACCTCCTCTCGTACTTGCCGCCGATTGCGGTCGAATGACGGGCTAACCGGAAGTTGAGACGGATGGACGTGGTGGAGCTACAATGATCTTGCCGGGCGAAATGGAAGCAGGCTCTGCGGGGACGCAACCATGCTGAGGGATGGCCTGGTGGTCGTATCGATGCCTTGAAAATCCCCGCCCGAAGGGCGGAATACTCGCTAACGGAAAACGTCACCTCTCCATTTCAGGCTGAACCAACACATCTCCGCGCCTTCTGTGTCCTGTCTCCGTGACCTCTGTGTTTAAGCTTTTTCTGTTCTTCTCTTCCGTCGGCGCGTGTTTCCCTCGCCGCCAAAAACGAAGTAAACTCACTCTGCGCATGCCCCGCGTCTCCCACGAAGAACTCCTATCGCGCCTGACCAAGGGCAAACCCATCCCCGCCCTGCTGCTTCTCGGCGACGAGCCCTTTCTCCGCGACGCCAGCCGCGCCCAACTCATCGAAACCTTTGTCCCCGAAGCCGCCCGCGCCTGGGCCGTCTCCCGCTACTCCGCCGACCGCGGCGAAACGCAGGACGCCCTCGAGCAAGCGCAAACTCTCCCCATGCTCGCGCCGCGCCAAATTGTTTTCGTGCATGACGTGGAAAAAATCGAAAAGCTCGGCGAGAAAAATCGCGATGCCGCCATCGAGCAGATTGAGGCGTATCTCGACGATCCCGCCCCCTTTACCGTCCTGGTTCTCGAAGCCACCGCGCTCGACCAGCGCATGAAACTGGCCAAGCTCCTTGCGGAAAAGGCACTCGTCGTGGAAGTCGGCCTCGGCGAAGATCTCCAGGACCGCCAAGCCGCCGCCGTCCCGCTCGCGCGCGCCATGGCCAAAGAGCGGGGCGTGGACTTCGAGCAAGGCGCCGCTGAAGATCTAGCGGAGTTTGTCGCCGCGGACCTCATGCGCCTGAAAACCGAAATCGAAAAGCTCTCAACGTTTGTCGGCAGCCGTAAGCTCATCCGCCGCGAGGATGTCACCGCCCTGGTCATCTCCGAGAAAACCACGACCGTCTGGGAATTGGCGGACCTGTTGGCGTCGCGCCAGCAAAGTCGTGCCCTCGAGTTTCTCGACCGCCTCCTGCGCGACGGCGAAGAGCCGCTGCAAATGCTCGGAGCCATCACCTGGATGTACCGCAAGTTGATCGAGGCCAGCGAGCTGAAAGGAATCTCCAACGGCTACCAAGCCGCGCGTGCCCTCGGAATGCGCCCCGAACAAGCTGAGCTCGCCGTGCAATCCGCCCGCAAAATTCCCAAAGCCCGCCTCCTGCAGGGCCTGCAATCCCTGCAAGCCGCCGACAACCGTCTAAAAGGAGGCGCCGAAGACCCCCGCGCCATCATGGAATTCCTAATCTCCGACCTGGCCGCCCCAGCCGCCCAATCCGCGGCGCGCTAAACACGGCGCTTTGACGATACCCGTTATCCCGCAGGATCTTTCTGACGCGTCGCCTTTACACCTGTCAGAATCCCGATCCCCAAAAGTACGGCCGCGCCCACCCCGATCCAGTGCGCGGGCATGTGCACCAGGTACGCGGCATAAATTAGCCCTCCGATGACGATCGCAAACCCAATCGAGTAAAGGCCGAATGACATAGCATCTCCTTCCCGAGTCAGCCGTGGCAGTTTCCACCGGACTCGACTTACTCACTCATTTCGCGCGGCAGCAACGCGGAACGCGGCCCCTCTCCGTTCTCCGCTGTGTTCAACTCCGAAGCTCTTATGGCGAAGAGCTGGCTTTCTGATTCTTAATCTGTAGATCATTCACGACCTGCTTCACGTTGGGCACTCTCGAGGCCACCTGCTCGGCATGGTCGCGCTTGTACTGCGAGTTCACTTCTCCCGTAAGCGTGACTACGCCGCTCTTCACTTCGTATTTCACGTCGCCGTGCATCCTGTTCTGGATCAGCGCAGCGTCCAGATTCTTCTCGATGCCTTCGTCCAGATCGGAGTTTACGGCCTTTGCTTCTTTTTCCACGCCCTTGGGAATCACGGCAATCTGATCCGCGACAACCTGTGCGCCCGCCAAGGACTTTGCAAGGGATTCCGCTCGCGCCTTCTCGATCTCACTGGCGACTTGCCCGCCGAGGGTCACGATGCCTTTGTCGCGATCCTGACTGACGGAAACGTTTTTGAACCCTGCTTGATCGAGTGATTTGCGAATACTGTCGGAGACATCGGGCGATGCGACGGTCCTCGAGCACCCGGCTAGGTTACCGACGGCGAGCAGCGTGACTATGGTTACTGACAATGTGAACCTTTTCATGTTTTCCCTTCAATGACTACGCGATGGAATCTCAAATGATTAGGCGATGGCTAAGCGATGTTGCCTTTGTAAAAAGTCACCGCGGCTTGGTTGTGCGAAGCCGTACCCGGCCTCATGGTTTTTCGAAGACTTTTTCCAACTGGCCGATTTTCTTCTGGACCTTCCCGGCTATCTTTTCGCCAATACCTTCGCCTTCCAAGTCGGGATCGTTCGTCAGTTGGCCCACCTTTTCCTTAATCTTGCCCTTCACTTCGTGAACTTTGCCCGCAATCTCATTCTCGATGCTTGGCTTCATCTTGTTGCCTTCTTTCATAACACTGAATCATCCCTGGCTAAGCGCCCTTGGGCCTAGGTACGTAACATCATGAGTTAGACGCCAACGGATATCTGTTCACATCCAGACACACGCTTGACTATTTCTGGCGAAGCAACTTATGGCGGATATCCGGCCAGAACTCCCTGACGATGTTATTGATGCTGGCAGCCTCCAGTTGGGCTAGCCAGTTCATCGCCGTATTGTGCAAGCTACGCTCCTCTGGTGGGTAATAAAGGTTGGATAACCCCGCTTCCATTCCATTGCCCACAATCTCAGAGAAATTGAAGCTCCTGCCTCCGGAATCAGTTTTGGTAACGACGACACGCGATAACGCGTACCTTGCTCGTCGGAAAAAACCTCCATGGCCGAGGGTATAGTAACGTGGGTCTTCGTGCGTCACCGCCGGGACAAGTCCATCTGTGAAGAAAGATCCAGACGCTTGATCCACGAACGCCCGCCAATAGTAGCGGCTATACCCAGCGACCCCGTTGTGAAACTCCGGATACGACCGCAAAGCCATGCTTTGGCCAGCCAGCATTCCCGCCCAAACGAACGACGAATAATCCACGCTATCCTGCATTGCAAGCGCGTATTTGTCCCTGGCGGTTAGCGGAGGAAGCTCCGTGTCGGCGCTCACCGCCGCAAAATTCGGAATGATCCAAAACATGCGCTTGGTCTGCTTGCCTTCGAAACTATCTTTCTTATGGTTGGCTGGGGCCTGTTCCGGCGCCGGAGTAGGCATCGACATCTGGGGCTTTGACTCCGTAGCGGCGTCCGGCTGCGCTGCGGAATCTACGGTGCTTCCCGATTGCTCGGGCGCCGAACTGCTCTGCTTGTCCGGAACTGCTGTCTGGGACCAGACGAGTCTCGGCGACAGAAGAAGAAATAGAGCCAAAGCGGCACTTCGAATCGTAGGCATAGCGACTCCATTGAACCCCGTGTAGACGGGAACGATTACATTGGGGGTACGCCCACATACTGCTCTCAAATCTGATTCATTGATGTCCCGGACAGAACAAGTCGTTTAATCCTCGCGGTTCGTTCGCCGGTCTTGCAACACACAATCTCTGCGCAAAAAAACTACGAAGTTGTACACAACTGGACAGACACGCGTCTTAACCAATTCTAATATTCAGTTCGCAAGCTAACGCGGTTAGATTCGCCACATCCATCCGAGCCCAGTCGTGTTGGAAGCGTTGGGGCCGATGAATTTGCTTTATCAGTCTATGTGCAGTCTGTTTCCGCCTCGATTGCCAAGGTTTGGCCGCGAGGACGTGGCCGGTACTGCGGAGTATTACAATCGCCTGGCTCGGCACCATGAGGCGACTATCACTCCTCCGGGCGTATGGATAGGCCGCATTTCGATGAAGCGAGCGCAGCGTATACGTCCATCCAAGACTGCGGTAAGGACATCGAACAGGAAGTTACTCGCACGGCCTGTCCGGATACGTAAGAATCAGTTGTTATCTAAAGTTCTCAATTGGGCCCGCCGATTAGGGCCGTATCGTCAGAGATTCATGCGAAGCGCAACGTTTGCAAAAGCATTTCTGCTGTGGAGGTGAGCGATGAAGCGACCTTTTGCAATTGCCGTGTGTCTTTCGTTTGCAGTGGGCGCCGTTTGCGCCGCAACGAAAGAGCAAAAGCGCCTCGAAAATTGTGGCGTTGTCCTGCAGGAAGTTTTGAACATCCCGGATAACCTACCCCAGCAGGTTCTGGCGAAAGCCGAGTGTGTCATCGTGTTCCCCTCCGTGTTGAAGCTGGCCCTCGGAATGGGCAAGGACTACGGCCGCGGAGCCATGGTTTGCCGCACCGGCAAGGAATTCAATGGACGCTGGGGCGCTCCCGCGATGTATGCCCTCGAAGGCGATAGCCTCGGAATGCAAATTGGTGGCGAATCCACCGATCTGATTCTTCTGGTCATGAACCAGAGAGGTGTATCTTCCATTCTCAGCAGTAAGATCAAGCTGGGTGGAGAGGCCTCCGCCGCTGCAGGTCCTAAAGGGCGCGATGCCTCCGCGAACACCGATCTCTGGATGCGCGCAGAGATCCTCAGCTATTCGCGTTCTCGCGGATTATTTGCCGGCATTTCCCTCGAGGGTTCCACCCTGCGTCCAGATAACAAAGCAAACGCGCGGATTTACGGCCGCAAAATCACAGCAAAAGCAATCTTGCTGCATAACAAAGTCGCCATTCCCGAATCTGGCCGCCATCTCGTTCGCGTATTGCAAGCAAATGCGCCGCGCAACGAATCGAAGCAGGTTGCCTTAAGGTAGTCTTCCCTGCCTTGCGATTTCGCCGGCCGGTGTGTAGAAGCTGGGCTTCAGCCCGGCCAGCCTCGGCAATGGAATCCTCCCGACTCTCAGCTTGACCCGGAAGGTGTTAAGACAACCGGCGGCTAGTTTTCTTTCGAGGGTGTCCTAAAGTGGATAGATGCCAGCTTGCATCAGTTGTTAGCATCCGGTTCGGTTTGGGGCTCGGGTCGCCTTGACAATCTTTGCCCGCACTATCAGCGACCATGAAGAGAAATCCCGCCAAGGGAGCTTTGCTATGAAAAAACTTTTGTTGGTCATTTACATGTTGAGCATGGGCAGCCTGGGCTGGGCGCAGTCGGCGCCACCACTGGGTTCTGCGCAGAGCTTTGCAGTCCTGGGCGCCTCCACGGTGACTAGCACGGGCCCGACGGTCATCACCGGAGATTTGGGTGTGAGCCCAGGGACAGCCGTCACCGGCTTTCCTCCGGGGAAGGTTACCGGAGGAACGCTCCACGCGGGCGACGCCACCGCCACCGCGGCTCAAGCCGCTGCGCACACTGCATACGCTAATCTAGTCGCGCAACCCTGCGGAACCAACTTGACCGGCAAGACTCTAGGCAACAGTCCCGGCGCGGTCACGCTCTCGCCTGGCGTCTATTGTTTCAATTCTTCGGCGCAGTTGACCGGAACCCTCACGCTCAACGGCAGCGGTGTCTACGTTTTCCAGATAAAGAGCACGCTTACGACAGCGAGCAATTCCTCTGTTGTCCTGGCCAAAGGAGCGACGGCAGGAAATGTGTTCTGGCAGGTTGGCAGCTCCGCCACTCTTGGCACCAACACCGCTTTTGAAGGAAGCATTCTCGCGGACATCAGCGACACCGTCGCCACCGGCGCCAGTGTTACCGGTCGAGTCTTTGCGCTGACGGGTGCCGTGACGCTAGCGGGTGGCCGCGTGGTTAGGCCGTGACAGCATCTTGGGTGACCTAGCCCTTTGCGAATTTGTTTTTCGCAAAGGGTGGAGCACTCCTCCCTTCTCCGGCTGAGGGATAACGCGGTACGCGATAGCTTTTACAACAAGTCCGCCGAAGCTGCCTTAGCAAAAGAAGTCGCATATACTCGTGTGATGCAGCCGTCCGGCCAAACGGATACTAACTGTGCAGACGGCGTTGGAGTAGGTACCATTTGCGATTTCCAGGTTGGGAATTGGAGTACAGCCTCGACCAGCCCGCCGGATATGTCGCTGACAAAAATCCGATACGATATCGCAATTGATGGCTACCCGTGGGGTTGAGAAGCCTACGGCTTTATGTGGCGGTGGGCAGGTTCCGGGTCGTGGAATCATGCTCTAGGCAATTTTACCCAATATGCGTTCGCTGATTACACCGCACAACTGTTAGCTAACTGTTCTTACCATCCATAACAGAAACGGCGAACGGGGGCCTCTAGCAAACGCCCTCGTTTTCCTGAGAGGAAAAGAAAGATGTGGATTATAAAAGGAGTCTTGCTTGGCCTCGGAGTTTTTCTTGTTGGGTCTATTGTGTATGTAGTTGGCAAGCTGCGTCCGTTAGAAGCAGACAAAGCGACTTCAGTAAACCTGCTGCTGTCATTGACCGCATCGAATCTTTGGTTTTGGGTCGCATTCGCAGCGGCAGTGATAGCCGGGTGCGCCGTCGTTCGTTATCTGGCGACTGCCAAGGCGGGCTAACAAGCTATGTGGGTCGTAAAAGGAACGTTCCTCGGCATCTGGCTATTTTCATTCGGCACCGATCGCCTTCCTGTATTGTGGGCTGTACTTCAAATCCATCTTCAGCATCTGATAGCTTAACTTTCGGACCACAGTAAAGAGTAAAATAGGGGAGAGGCTTCGGCCCCTCGCTTCTCTGTGAGGCTTTATGAAACGGTCGATTCTAATTATCGGCGCGGTCATCTTTGGCATTTGGATTGGGAACTGGATACTTCCAGATAGTGTGTTTAGTTGGCATAAATGGGTTTATTGGGAGCCGAATCATGGGCGTGCATTTGGCGGAGTCCAACACGCCGGAGACAGATGGGCGTGTGGTTTAGGTGATACACACGCACAGCTTTGGCTGGCGGTGCAGCACCGGAGATGGGCGGAAATTCGGAAGTAAGCAGAAGGATAGGGCTCTACAGAAAGAATTGTTTGCCACCTTCTACCCGATTTCACTGCTGATTGTAAAAAAGCTGGACGAAAAGTTTCTCGATATGCAGGTACTACTCACTCCGCCAACGGGCGGATATGCTACGATAACTTCCGTTTCTATGCAGCACGTCGGTCATTTCGTGGTCCACTTCGACCCTAGTTGTGGGAGGAAACCATGACAATCGCAAAAGGACTTCTACTTGGAATTTGGTTGTTTTCTTTCGGCACGATCACGTTCTTGTACTTTGCGATTTTTCGCAAAGCTTCGGGCGGAATGATCGGCGGCGATATCATCGCTCATCTGACAACGCACAGCCCTGTGTGGTGGGTCGCGCTGGTCGCCTGCGTTGCATTCGGTCTCTTCATTACCCGCTCGTGGTCGGGCAGGCCGATTCTGTGGATCGCTCTGGCAGTGACCGAACTTTTTCCGATGGGATTGCTTGTAATGTTCTTGACGTTGGTCGCCAGAAACAAGGAAATGGTTGACAGAGCGAACGAAATGCTCCCCAAGTAGAGTCAGAAGAAAATCAATACGATGAATCAATACCTAGATCGTCTCTTGTAGCAATGTGGATTTCTGCACAGGTCCACTCCTCTTGTTTGAGAAATTTTCAGAGACGAAGACGGAATGTACCGATCAACCGAACGCGATTGAAGTAGCAGTTAGACGAAGGGCCTTCCGGCCCGCAAGTCCATTTCCGGCGAATGGGCTAATTGCGGGAGGAGAGATGGCTCAACGTCGCCACAGAATTCCGAAGCGAAAGCCCAAAAAAGATCACACGTGGAAGTTAGTTGTTGTCGGATTAGCTCCCGTCACATCGAGCGATTCGTCGAATTCGTGATGTCATACTGGCGTGGTAAGTGAATCACCCTACAGCTACAGGATTTTGCCACTACCTTTGCTACTACTCCGGCCTGATTTGAGGCTCTTTCAGACCCGCACAAAATCAGGCGATTCGCGCAAATCGAAAACAGCTATTGATAACAAGAGACATACCAGCGCTCACCAACCTCTCGCCTCCTTCTCACCAATTGGGGCTACAATCCCCCCTTCGACTCCCTTTAGACCCTGTCTTCGGGGTTCTTGGTCTAACCATCAGCCGTTTGGGGAGAATCACTGGACCGATCCCGTAGCGGCTGTGTGTCTGACGACGATCATCTTGGGCGGGGCTGCAAACCGTAAAAGGTAACCCTTGCCGAGCTGCTAGCAATGTCGGGTGTAGTTACCACGGGGGTGTACACCTGCGCGCTTCAGATTTCTCGGTGCTTGTGGCAAACCCAATTGGCTCGCCCCTTTGTTTTCATATTCTTACGAATTACTTTTCTATTCACAGATGAGTTTCGTCGTTGTCTCTTTGCCTCCACCCCCCTACTCGCCCTGTTGACCCTCAACCGCGCTTTCAGTAGCCTCCTCCTGCCTGCCCGTGGACGCAAACGGAGATTTTGATGGACGAAACCTCTAAACCCAGCTCTGCCAAAGTTGGCCGGATCTCCCGCCGTGAATTTGCCCGCCGCGCCGCCATTGCTTCAGCCGTAGCATCCGTCGCACCCGCGGCGGCACTCGCCACGCCGGCAGCCCACGCCATCCCCCCTGCGGCCCCTCCCGCCACGCCGCCGCAGGCCGCGGACCTGCCCAAGCTTTCTCCCGAGAGCCACGCCGAAGTCGAAGCGCGCATTCAATCCATCTTCAGCCAATACGGCAGGCGATTCCCCGACGCGCAGAAGGCAGAGATTCGCAGGCTTTGCGCTCTGGCGCAGCCCCCGCTGGATCGCTTGCGTGCGTACGCACTCGAGAACGGCGACGGGCCCGGGCTGTATCTCAAACCGCTCGTGGAGCGCGAGAAGAATCCGCTCGAGAAAACGCGGGTTGGGAAAACGCCGGCCGCCCCGAAAAAGCCCTGAGGACATCCATGCCCACCGAAGAATTGGCTTTCCTGCCTGTCACGGAACTTGCGAAACGCATCGAAGCAAAAAAGCTTTCGCCGGTGGAGCTGACTCAATATTTCCTCGACCGCAGCGAAAAGCTCGGCCCCCGCTTCAACGCTTACGCTCGCCTAACTCCGGAAATCGCGCTGGCGCAGGCCAAGGCGGCTGAAAAAGAAATTCACAATGGCCACTATCGCGGCCCCCTCCACGGAATACCCTACGCTGCGAAAGATCTGCTCGCCGTAAAAGGCGTGCCGGTCACCTGGGGCGCGAAACCGTACGCCACTCAAGTTTACGATTACGATGCCACAGTCATCGAACACTTGAATCGCGTCGGCGCCGTGCTACTCGGCAAAGCGGCAATGATCGAACTGGCCGGAGGAATGGGCTACCGCTTCGCGTCTGCCTCCCTGCAAGGCGAAGCGAAAAATCCCTGGGACACAAAGTGTTGGACGTGCGGTTCGTCTTCCGGGTCCGGCGCTATTGTCGCTGCGGGCCTCGCGCCATTTGCGATTGGCACGGAAACCTGGGGCTCGATTCTTTGCCCATCTGCCTTTTGCGGTGTCAGCGGACTGCGACCCACCTACGGCCGTGTGAGCCGCTACGGCGCCATGGCTCTCGCTCCTTCCATGGACAAAATCGGGCCGCTCGCGCGCTCCGCCGAAGATTGCGCGCGCGTATTTGCCGCCATGGCCGGCCATGATCCCAGAGACCGCAGTACCCTGCCTTTGGACAAGGCGGCATTCACATATTCGCCGTCGATTGAGCTGAAAGCGCGCGCGCTGAAAATTGGCTGGCTGACCAATGCGTGGAAGAAGATGGAGCCGGGCGTGGCCAAAGCCGCGGACGCCGCCGAAAAAGTGCTGAAGAAGCATTTTCCGAGCGTGAAGAAAGCGGCGCTCCCGGAAGGCCCCTTCGAAGATGCCGGCAACATTATCGTGGCGGTCGAAGGCGCTTCGTCGTTTCGCTCGCTGATTCGCTCCGGCCGCGTAAGCGAATTAGTCGACCCGCTGGGACAAATCGCCGGGTACGTAAACGAGCAATACTCCGGCGCGGATTATTTGCAGGCGCAGCGCGTCCGCGAAATTCTGCAGAAGAAAATGGAAGCGTTGTTTGATTCGTTTGATTTGCTGGTGACCGTAACGCAGCCGGTGGCTGCAACGCCGTTGGAATTGAATCTTGAGACCGGGCTTTCCTACGCCGATCCGTTGGGCGGCATCGGAAATTTGTGCGGCCTCCCCGCGCTCTCCGTTCCCTGCGGCTTCACGGAAAAAACTCTTCCGGTGGGCCTGCAATTCATGGCGCGCGCCGGCGACGATATCGCCGTCATCCAAGCCGCGCGCACTTACCAGCTTCATACCGATTGGCATCGCAGACACCCGAAGATTACGTGATACCCTCGGGCTGGAGGTGTGAGCGCGATGCACGATATGTGGAGAGATATGTTTGTTCTCGGCGGGCCAATCCTGGAGAAGATTCTCCGGCCGGTCATCGTTTACATTTTTCTGATCGTCGGGTTGCGGCTTTCCGGGAAACGAGAACTGGCGCAGCTCAATCCCTTTGATTTGATTGTTTTGCTGACGTTGTCCAACACCGTGCAGAACGCGATCATTGGGAATGACAACAGCGTCACCGGCGGAATCATCGGAGCGAGTTCCCTGCTCGCGATCAATTATCTTGTAGTGCGATTTTTGTACGACCATCGCAAACTGGAACAAATTGTCGAAGGCAGCCCCGACGTTTTGATCGAGGACGGAAAAGTCCACGAGCACAAACTGAAGCGCGAACTCATCACTAAGGAAGAGCTCGCTGCCGCCGCCCGTAAACAGGGCTTCGATTCGCTTTCGGAAGTTCGCCAGTGCGTTTTGGAACCGGGCGGAACGTTGAGTTTTACCGCCAGGAAGCCGGACACCGAGGATATTCGGCATCAGGAGCTGTTGAAGAAATTTGACGCGCTGACGGAAGAACTGGCGCGCTTGCGCAAAATGCAGCCGCCAGCGACGGTATAGGCCTTTTCGCGATTCACGCTGAACACGCTTTCGCGATTCACACTGAAGGGAAAAAGGGGAATGACCGAGATCCAAGAGGGCATCGAACTTCCGGAACCTCCTGAAGGTCACCAAGAGTATCGGTATACGTTGCCGGTTTCGCTGACCATTTCGTTCTTGGCTGTGTTGGTTGCCGGATCGGCGCTGTTGGGGCATCGCGCGCACACCGAGGAACTGCTGCGGCAATCGCAGGCTTCCGATCAGTGGGCTTACTATCAGGCGAAAAATATTCGCTTGCACGAAATGCAAGTCGTCGTGGACGTGCTGGGCGCGCTTGCTCCGCAGGAAAGGCAAGCGACGGCCGGGCTGCGCGAAAAATATGCGAAGCAAATCGAGACCTACGAAACGGACAAAGACGACATCGGCGAAAAAGCAAAAGAGTTCGAGAAAGAGCGCGACCTGCTTGGCCGGCGCGCGAACCGCTTCGATGGCGGCGAAGCGCTGCTGGAAGTGGGGCTTGTCATTTGCTCTATCACCTTGCTGACGAAGCGGCGGCTGTTTTGGCTTGCAGGGGCATCGGTGGGAGTCCTCGGCGTGCTCTTGGCGCTGACCGGTTTGTTCTTGCATTGATAACTCATCGTTATTTGCCAGCGGCCATCCCTTGCAGGATTTCGCGGGCGGCGGCGATAGTGCGATCGATGTCTTCGGCGGTATGGGCCGCGGAGACGAAGGCAGCCTCGAATTGCGATGGGGCGAGGAAGATTCCGCGGTCGAGCATTTCGCGGAAGAAGCGCGCGTAGCGTTGGGTATCGGAGCGTTTCGCTCCAGCGTAATCGCGAACGGGCTGGTCGGTGAAAAATATCGTGCCGAGCGAATGACTAGAATTTACCTGCGCAGGAACGCGCGTCTCTGCGATGGCCTTACGCAATCCAGCGACGAGGCGCTCCGCGTTTTTGTTAATTCCCTCGTACAAATTTGGCACAGTTAACTGCTTTAAGGCGGCGATTCCTGCGCTCATGGCCAGCGGATTTCCGGCCAGGGTTCCGGCCTGATAGACGGGGCCGAGCGGCGCGACATTGTTCATTAGCTCGGCGCGGCCGCCGTACGCGGCGACGGGCAAGCCGCCGCCGATAATTTTGCCGAGCGTGGTGAGATCGGTTTCAACCTTAAGAATTTGCTGCGCGCCGCCGTTGTGCAAACGGAAGCCGGTGATCACTTCGTCGATGATGAGCAGCGCGGCGTTCTTTTTTGTGACGTCGCGCAGGCCGGCGAGAAATCCTGGCTCGGGCAAGACCACGCCCATGTTGGCGGCGATGGGCTCAACGATTACGGCGGCGATTTTATTTTTGTGCTGCGCGAACATTTTTTCCACGACATTGAGGTCGTTGTAGGGGGCGTTGAGCGTCAGCTCGGCGAGTGCTTGCGGGACTCCGGGGCATTCCGCGATGCCGAGGGTGGCGAGGCCGGAGCCAGCCTGCGAGAGAAAACTGTCGGCGTGTCCGTGGTAGCAGCCTTCAAATTTCAGGATGAAATCGCGCTTGGTGACGCCGCGCGCGAGACGCACGGCGCTCATGGTGGCTTCCGTGCCGCTGGAGACGAAGCGGATTTTCTCGATGGATGGAATCGCGCGCGTAATCAGCGTGGCGAGTTCGATCTCGAGTTCGGTGGTAACACCGAAACTCGTGCCGCGCTTGGCTTGCTCGGCGATGGCGGCGGCGATTGCGGGATTGGCGTGGCCTAAGAGAATGGCGCCCCAGGAGCAGACGTAATCGAGGAGTTGGTTGCCGTCGGCGTCGTAAAGATATTGGGCTTCGCCGCGCTCGATGATGAGCGGCTCGCCGCCGACGGAGCGGAAGGCGCGCACAGGGCTGTTGACGCCGCCGACGAGGAGTTTCGCGGCGCGGTCGAAGATTTCGCGGGAGCGGCGGCGCTCTCGGTGCAGGGTTGGTCGTGTTGCGCTCATGGGCTGTGACTCACGATAGCACGGAGGCCCCCCTCCCCCCCGTTTTTGCATAAGTGTTCATTCTGGAGGGACTTAGAGTCCTTTGTTTTGACACACTTTTGCAAGTGTTCATTCTAAAGGTAGATAGCGGGATTGCGGGCGCCCTCGCGAAATTTTTCGAGCTAAGGATTCTTTTGCAGGCGGTTTTTTCGGGAAATGTGGGAAGGAAAGGAGTTAGGTGGCTGGCGGGGTATTTCATGGGATATTATACCATCTGGTTAGCTCCCGTCAAGAGGTATTTTGTCCCGTTTTGGGAAAAAGCGTCAAATTCTCAAGGGTCCCGACGATAGTAGTGTAAGAAACTTTGTCTTATCATCGTATCGCTCGTCTGCAATCGCACGACACTTTGGGTGAGCCTCTCCTTAAGCCGCAGATAACCATCGTCCGTCTGCACAAGGTCATATTCCATTGAATTCGTGAATATTCGCTCTAGGAGCTTCGCCGCAACCATCGGGTTGTTCGTGATCATCGCACCTACTGGAATTCCCGTCTCCATTTGAATCATTCGGCTCAGTGGGTGAATATCTCTGAAAAACTTCATGCGTTGCTCGCCCTTATCAGTTGTTGGGCAGAGGATTATCACTGGCTTTCCCTGGCTAAGGGCCATCGAAACCTCGGCGTCCTTTCCGAAGCTGTCTGATTCCCCAGCAAAGTAGATCAGCGCCCTGGCGCATTTGACCATTAAGCATTCAATTAGGCCTTTGTCCTCGTGCCCTTCGGCGGCACTTATCGTTGGGTCAAAATAGCGAAGGCGGAGATGCTTGAGGCTTGGCTGAGTGAAGATCCGGCCCGTATCTCTAGCCATATCCCTGAAATCGGACCTCTTACGCATGCTTGTAGCTACATATACGTCTAGCTCGTTAACGATAGAGAGGTATAGTCGAGTATTAAGGATCGCCCGCCGCCTAGCCTCCGCGAAGCGTTTTGCGACGATTTGAACCTTGTCCCGGATTTCCTGTTTCGACGATATGGTCTCTTCTGCAAATTCCTCCGTCGTGAATTGAAGCATCATCTGGGTCTGAGGATCGGACTTCGCCAGGGGACTTTCGTCAGCGAAGAGATCCTTAATCTTTGTCTTTGTTACTCCGTGATCTTGGTACGCCTTCAGCAGCACGGACTCAATCAATAGTTCTGCTCCCGCGGCCAAGGGAGAATAAGCTTTGCACGCCAGTTCAGCAATCAAGTACCGGTCGTCAGGTGGTATGGCGTGAAAAGGGAGTACGGCGCCACGGGCCGCCATAGCCTGCGGGTCGAAGCGCTTTGCGGCAAAGAGCTCTAGGATCTGGCTATGAGACTTCTTCGCAAGCCGCTCGTAAGCGATTCTAACGCCGCCAGAGTGGAGCAACGCGTCAGTGAAGAAGTGCTGAAGTCCGGAGCATAGCTGCTCCAGCGACCTTACGGCCGTCCCGTTTGATTGACTTGCAGGAGATGGCGACGGGCTCGACGAGAAGTAGTAACTAAAGAAGCCTTCAGTCATCCCCAATTCATGCATCATGTGTAAAAGTTGGTTTACGTGTGTGCAGGAAATAGGATCCCATTCCATGCGGAGTAGCCGTTCGATGACAAGGGACCCACTTTCGGACTCCGGAAAGCGTGACGATGAACAAAACCACTGCGGAAAGTATTTCGCAAGGCGTTCGAGCAAGTCTTGTTTCGTCATGATCGATTCCTGTGCTTCGTGACGATACATACTGCTATACGGTTCACGCGGTGGCGTTCTGCCCTTGAAGCTGCTCAATTTTCTTCATTTTTGCTTCATACTCCGTCCTCAACTTTTCTGCCATTTTCTTCTCCCTCTCAACTTCGTCGAGGAGATGCGTAATCTCCGCAGCCCTGCGCATTATTGAGTCTCTAATTTTGATAATTTCTTCGGCAGGCTTTTGGTTTCTCTCGACCATTACCTCGGCTAAAGCCTCGGCAATATTCCACGCGCCATAAAAAACATGGTCCTTTGTACTCGCGAACCCGGGGAAGGCTGTGTTAGTAAAGACGTGAATGCCTTTTTGCTCGTCTACACTCTTATCTTTCAGAACGCTGTCGGTCTTCAGGTCGACAAAGCTATGGTCCACCTTGAAGCGCTTTCCGTTAACGATGATGTAGTAAGTTCGTCGTGTCTGCGTTTTCTTTGGTTTTCTTCCTTTTTCAGGCAATTCGTCTTGTTCCTCGACAAACTCAACTACATCTCTTGTATCGCGCTTCTCAATCTCCATTTCTCCGACACCGTCGTGGTTGTCCCTAGTTGCTTTCTGTCTTTCCTTTAGATCAGGAAAGGCGTACTCCTTCAGTTCTGGGATTTTTTTTATGGCCTGCATTATGTTTTGCTTTTGAATTTCCATCTTGTCCAAGATGCCTTGATCGATCTGAGTCTTGCGGACTGAGGACCTGGCGTCCCTAACTAGATCCCGCATAAAGTCCCAGAAAATTCCACCTTCGTGAACAATTTCGTTGAACAGCGGAGATTCCTGAATAAACTCCCGTTTGTTGTGGGTTACCGGAACGTGATCCAGGTGAATCTCGCCTACGATCTGTCTCGCCTCTGGATGAGGATTGAAGCCCACCTTTGCGAATTGCATGATGAGGCGTCCTCGACGGAAAACCCGAAAGCCGTACTCACCCTTCTCGGAGCCACGTTTGAGCAGTCCCCGCCAACCCCAGACCTCATTGCCACTCTCTAATTTCATTCTGAATTGCTCTTTTCCATCAGGTGGGTAGTAATCGTCCTTCAACTCTAGTGGCTCGGGTTGGCACCACTTGGTGTTGACCTTTATCTGGACCTCGCCGTTTTCGATGAAGGGAGCAAACCGCGTTGCGAGGTCTTTCCGCACGTTGCCAGGTAGGTTCGGATAAATCGAGAAACTGAGGTCACGAATGGTTATGGTGGTTCCCGATGTTTGTTTGTCGGATCGGCGGTTGACCTTCATCTCGAACTTTGTCCAGTCTCCGCTCTTCAGCCATTTTTCTTCGTCATATTCGAGGACATATTCCTCCGAGGTACCCTTCTGCTTTGTCGCCACTTGGAATTTTTTTCCCAGGCTAGTTGCTGCCGTCTTTAGACCTAGTCCAAACTCGCCAAGCTTGTCCTTTTTTAAAGAGTGGGCAAGGCGAATGCTGTTTGCTGCGGTTTCTTCGTCCATGCCACTGCCGTCGTCGCTGACTTCAATGCAGTTGGCTTCCGGCTTAAGGCGAACTTCGACCGTCAAAATCTTGCCTTCCTCGCGAGCATCGATTGAATTGTCAACCAGTTCAGAGATAGCCTGACTGACTGAGTAGCCAGTCTGTCCAATCTTTGGCATTAAGCTTCGGTCGGGCAGAATACTAATAGTTCTTGTTTCGGTCCGCATATAAAATCTGGCCTCCAGCTATATTGTGATCCATAAATATCATGTAGCGTAGTATATGTCAACTGCTGGCGTGCGGTTGGCGCCCCAAAGAAACGGCGCTAAGGAAAGCGGTCTCGCTCGGTTCGGTCCCGCGCAGGCATCCGGGATGCATGTGCGCAAGAAAAGGCGGCCTGCTCCGGTCGGGATGACAGCGGGGAGTTGGCGGTTATTGCAGGTTCGCGATGACGGCTACGTCGAATTTCGAATAGTACTTTTTCACGTCGCTGGCACCGTACTTGGCGCGGAATTTCTCGACCACGGACGCGACCTGTTTGGGGTCAGTGACGGGAACCGCTCTGAGTTCGGCTGCGTCGCCGCCCGCATCGATTCGGAGCGACGGGTTCTTGAGCACATTCTTGTACCACTGTGTGTCCGACCCGCTCACAGGTAAGAGATAAAGCTTACCGTCTTCCGAGACGAACCAGACTGGGATTGAGATCGTGCGTCCGGACTTTCTGCCGGTTACGGTGATGGTTATCTCGTTTAATCGGGACAGGCGGTTTTTCAGAACATCGTTCGATGGTGGCTTGTTGCTCATGTTGACGTCCTCTACCTCTCATGCCGGCGTGGCGGGGGGCGTCTGGCTGCTTGCACTATAACCCGATCGCCCGGCCCAGTTGTGTTCATTGCCAGCCGGAACCGAAGAGAGATTCATCGCTCGCAAAGGGCGCGAGGCGATGGGGCGGCGGTCCTCTCTCCGCGACCCGGCGCCCGTCGTTTATTAGCAAAGGGCGGGCGGAAGAAAAAACCGGGTCGCTGCGTTCGGAATGACAGTGTGTGGTGGCGCTTCATGTCGGAGCCCTTCGGGGCTCTGGGTGAACTGAAGCTCCGACCCCGAATAAACTCGTCAAATCACAGGGAATTCGGATAGGCGGGAGAAAATGAGAGAGGCGCTCGGTAAGCTCACAAGCGCCTCCTCTACTGCTTCAACGTAAACCGTACCTCACTGGATCACCTCCTTCTCGGCGGGAACGCCGATGTCGACAAGAGTGTCGAGTGAGCCGATTATAGCGCGGGATCGGGGAGATGGTTCAACTCGCATTCAAAAACGTCAAGGCGCGTGGTGAGCACATTACGGGTGGGGGAGCGGCTGCGTATACGAGGAGGTTGCAGTCGTTGCGGGGGCCGTGCAAAAACGCCCGCGACAGTCCGCGGCCGCTACATTTGCCGAAGAGGAGCCGCGCTTGCGGGGCGCTCGCTGGCCAGTCTGAAGACTGGCCACTACATTCAAGCCGGGCTAAAGCCCTGCCTCTACATGGTCAGCGGCCGACCATTTTTTGCAGCTCCTCGGGGTAGCGGGCGCCTTGCACCGGGATCTTCGAGGCTGCGGTCTCCAGTTCGCGGAGATCTTCGGGCGAAAGTTTGACGTTAACGGCTCCGAGGTTTTCTTCGAGGCGCGCCAGTTTCGTTGTGCCGGGGATTGGAACGATCCACGGTTTCTGCGCAAGCAGCCATGCAAGCGCGATCTGAGCAGGTGTCGCTTTCTTCTGTTGCGCAAATCTGCCGAGCAAATCCACCAAAGCCTGATTCGCTTTGCGAGCCTCCGGCGTAAAGCGAGGAACGATGTTGCGGAAATCGCTTTTGTCGAACTTCGTATCTTCGGTGATCTTTCCGGTAAGGAAGCCTTTACCAAGAGGACTGAATGGAACGAATCCGATCCCGAGTTCCTCCAGCGTTGATATCACTTCCTTTTCAGGTTCTCTCCACCACAGCGAGTATTCACTTTGGAGCGCAGTCACAGGCTGAACGGCATGTGCGCGACGGATGGTCTGCACGCCTGCTTCGGAAAGGCCGAAGTGCTTCACCTTGCCTTGCTGAATCAGCTCTTTCACCGCTCCGGCAACGTCTTCGATCGGCACGTTGGGGTCGACGCGGTGCTGATAGAACAAATCGATGACATTCGTCTTGAGGCGCTTCAGCGAGGCGTCGGCGACTTCCTTGATGTGCTCTGGCCGGCTATCGAGGCCGGCTTGTTTGCCGGTGGCCGGATCAATCTTGAATCCAAACTTGGTGGCGATTGCCACTTGGTCGCGGAAGGGAGCGAGGGCTTCGCCGACGAGTTCTTCGTTTGTGAAGGCGCCGTAGACTTCGGCGGTGTCGAAGAAGGTGATGCCGCGTTCGACGGCCGCGCGAATCAGGGAGATCCCATCCTTCTTGTCCACGGGGGGGCCGAAGCCGAAACTCAGGCCCATGCAGCCTAAACCGAGAGCCGAAACTTCCAGGTTGCTTTTGCCGAGTTTGCGCTTTTGCATTGTTTTTCTCCTGCGAGGTACGTGAGTGGGCCGGCGTTAGCAGTGCTTGAGCCAACGGGCGGCTTGCTTGGCGTGGTAGGTGAGGATTATGGAGGCGCCGGCGCGCTGGATACTGGTTAGGATTTCTAGGACTACGCGCTGCTCGTCTAGCCAGCCTTTTTGCACTGCGGCTCTTACCATGGCGTATTCGCCGCTTACGTTGTAGGCGCCTACCGGGACATTGAATTTGTCGCGAACGGTTCGGATGACGTCGAGATAGGGGAGCGCGGGCTTGACCATTACCATGTCCGCGCCTTCTTCCAAATCGAGGGCGACTTCTTTCAGGGCTTCGCGCGCGTTGGCGGGATCCATTTGATAGCTGCGGCGGTCGCCGAACTGCGGGGCGGATTGCGCGGCTTCTCGGAAGGGGCCATAGAAGGCGGAACAGTATTTGGCGGCGTAGGAAAGAATGGGAATGTTTTCGAATTTGTGTTCGTCGAGTTTTTCGCGAATGGCCGCGACGCGGCCGTCCATCATGTCGGAGGGTGCGACGATATCGGCGCCCGCGCGCGCATGAGACAACGCTTGCTCGGCGAGAATCGCGACAGTGGCGTCATTGGCAACGTCACCGTGCTCGATTACGCCGCAGTGGCCATGGTCGGTGTACTCGCAGAGGCAAACGTCGGTGATGACCAGAAGCTTGAGATTTGCTTTGCGGATGGCCTCGATGGCGCGCTGGACTACTCCTTGCGCGGAAAGTGAACTTGCGCCGCGCGGGTCCTTCGATTCTGGAAGGCCGAACAGAATGACTCCTGGAATTCCGAGGGACTCCACTTCCCTGCTCTCTTCGACAATTTGATCCGCGGACTGCTGATAGATCTCCGGCATGGAGCTGACTTCCTGGCGGACTTTGCTGCCGGGGCAGACAAACATCGGATAGATCAGGCCGGAGGTGGAGAGCTGCGTTTCGCGGACAAGTCCGCGCAATGCTTCGGTGCGGCGTAGGCGGCGGGGCCGATGTGCCGGGAAAGACATTTTGATTTTGTTAGTTTAGCGCAAGTGGGGAGAGGTTGCTGAGAAAGTGCGGCAGAGTGCGGCAGGGAGGCGCCAAATCTAGGAGCGCTCGCGCATTACGCGCTCGCTAGCCGGGCTGAAGCCCGGCCGCTACACATGCAAGAGAAAGGCCGCAGGGCTCCGCGGACTCCGCCCTGCGCTACAGGGATCCTGTTTGCGTTTTGTGATGCGTGAAGAAATCTTCTAGGGCTTCGATCACGGCGGGGACGGTGGTGTTGGAGGCTTGCACAATGTTGCGAAGACCGGCGTCGCGAAGGGCGGAGGCGGTTACAGGGCCGACGGCGACGACCGCGGTTTTGCGGGATAAATCCGAAATGGAGCGAAGCACTTGGCCGCCTTTGCCTTCGTCCCAATTGAGAAAATTGCGAACGGCTGAGGGGCTGAAGAAAAGAATAGCCTCCAGATGACCGGAAGAAAATTGGCTTTGTCCTTCGCCTTCGGGTTCCGCGGCAAAAGTGCGATAGGCGATGACTTCGGTGACGTGCGCGCCGAGACGGCGCAGTGCGTCGGGAAGGTCCGAACTCGCAAGATTGCTGCGCGGGAGTAGGACTCGCTTGCGGGCCAACTCGGCGGCAAATTCCTCTGCTAAAGCTAGTCCCTGATGTTTCTTGGCCACATGACTTACGGGCAAGCCGGCTTGGCGAGCTGCTTCAGCGGTGACTGGACCTAAGGCCGCGATGCGGACAGCGGCAAATGAATTCCTTACGTCGAGCTCAAGAGATTGGGAGCGGTCCACCAATGCCCGCACGGCATTTGCGCTCGTAAGCAGGAGCCAGTCGAAGGCGCGCAGATCGCGAAGCGCCTGATCCAGAGGAGCAAAATCGGTCGGCGGGTGAAACGAAATCATAGGCTGGAGCACGGGTTTGGCGCCACGAGCTTCCAGCTCGCGAACGAGTGACTCCGTCTGTTCTGACGCACGGGTAATAAGAATATTTCTGCCGGCGAGCGGCGATGCGGAGGCTTCAACCATGCTGGCCCCTGACTGCTTCGAGGATGGATTGCGCGCCGGACTCGAGGAGGAGGCGAGCGACGCCTTCACCAAGAGCGGCGGCTTGCTCGGGTGGTGCAGTGGCACGCTGCCGGACATATTGCGAACCGTCTACGGAACAGACGCAAGCGTCGAGGATGAACTCACCGCGCTCCGTGCGCGCCCAGGCGCCGAGGGGAACTTGGCAGCCGCCCTGCAGTGCGGAGAGCAGAGCGCGTTCGGCGATGATGGCAGTCCGACTTTCGGCGTCGTCGAGAGTGCCGAGGACTTCCGCGGCTTCGGTATCGGAAAGACGGCATTCGGCGGCAATCGCGCCCTGGCCTACGGCGGGCAGAAAAACGTCCGGCGCAAAAGTTTCGGTGATGCGATCACTCCAACCGAGGCGGTCGAGCCCCGCTTTGGCGAGGAGGATGGCCTCGTATTCGCCGCTCTGGGCCTTGCGGAGGCGGGTGTCGACATTGCCGCGAAGATCGCGGACATCGAGATCGGGACGAATGTGTCGAAGCTGCGATTGGCGACGGAGGCTGCCGGTGCCAATGCGCGCGCCCTGGCGCAGATTAGCAAGTATGGCGCCACTGGCGGAGATGAGACAGTCTCGGACGTCGTCGCGGCGGAAGACGGCGGGGAAGGACAAGCGCGAAGGAATTTCGGTGGGAATGTCCTTTACGCTGTGGACCGCGACGTCGATCGATTCCTCCATCAGCGCGTCTTCAAGTTCCTTGACGAAAATCCCTTTGCCGCCGATTTGGGTTAGCGGCGCGTTGGCGAATTTATCGCCAGAGGTTTTGATGACCACGATTTCGGCTTCGACGCCAGCTGCGGAAAAGAGGCGTTTGCGAACGTATTCGGCTTGCCATTTGGCAAGCAGGCTGCCGCGGGTGCCGATGCGCAGATGCCTCACGGCTTGTCCTTCCTAGGCAAGAAAAGGTCGCGCAGAGCTTCCACGTTTTGAATCTTGCGGCGCAGTTCTTTTTCACCACGCAAGCGCTCGGCGGGTTGGATTAAAAGCTTTTCGAGAAGCTCGTCCATGAGGGTTTCCACGCGCTCGCGGTCGCTGGGGGCCAGATGACTCATGCCGTCAAGACGAGCGCGGATGAAGGCGGCACGCTCCTCGCGGATGCGGGAACGCAGCGCATCGACCAGCCCGACGAGCTCGACGCTGGCTTGCCAGGACAGAAATTTACCGACGTGCTCTTCAACGATGATTTCGGCGCGGGGGATTTCGCTTTCGCGGGCGTGACGATTCTGCTCGACGATTTCGGTGAGGTCGTCGATGTTGTAGACGTAAAGGTTATAGAGATTTGCGGCGGCGGGATCGATATTGCGCGGGACGCCGAGATCCATCAGGAACAGAGCGCGATTCGAACGTGCAGCCATAGCGTCTGCGAGAATTTTTCGCGGCAGGACAGGTTCTTCCGAAGCGACGGAAGAGACCACGACATCCGGAACAAAAAGAGCGGCTTCCCAATTGCCCCATTCGATGACGCGGCCGCCGAATTGGCTGGCGAGAGCTTGCGCACGGTCGCGAGAGCGATTCATGACGTGTAAATGGGCGATGCCGCGGTCGCGGAGCGCGGAAACGACTTGCTCGCTGATAGTTCCGGCGCCCAGGACTAACGCGCTGCGGTCAGCAAGTTTGCCGAAGATGCGCTCGGCGAGTTTGACGCCGGCGGCGGCGACAGACATCGGGCGAGTGCCCAATTCGGTCTCGGAGCGGACGCGTTTGCCCGTTTCGAGCGCGCCCTGGAAAAGGCGGTTGAGGACGGGGCCGGTGGCGCCGTGTTCGTGAGCGAAGCGATACGCTTCGCGGACTTGGCCGAGGATTTCGGCTTCGCCGAGCAGGAGGGAGTCGAGCCCGGCGGAAACGCGGAAAAGGTGACGGACGGCGGCGCGATCGTAGTGCTGGTAGAGGACACCGTTGAGAACGTCGGGGCGAATGGAATGGAATTCGCTTAAGAAAGAGGAAAGGCCGGGAGCGCATTCGTGGGAAGCTTCGGGCGGGACCCCGTAGACTTCGCTGCGGTTGCAGGTGGAGAGTACGAGAGATTCTTCCAGGAGGCCGCGCGAGCGGAGTTCGTCGGCAGCGCGGCGAGCCTGCTCGGCAGTGAAGGAGACGCGCTCGCGGAGCTCGAGTGAGGCGGTGCGATGATTTAGGCCGACTAGGACGATTTCCATTCGTGTTGCCTTAACGCATCCCCACAGGCCGAGCGTAAAGGCGCCCGCCACAGTCGGCGGCCGCTACGGTTGCTCGTACATTACGCGTTGCAGACACTCAACCGACCTGCTCAAGACAAAATCAAAAATAACGGTGGGAATGAGAGAGATACAAGTTCACCACCGTGAAACTCAAGATTACGATCACGAAATTGAAGATGCAGAGCCGGGAGGCTCTGGCGCCGCGCCACTTAGTTGTGCGCGAGAGTTGCAGATACGCGGCGTAGAGCAAGAGTACGAGGAGCGTTACCACGTACTTGGGATCGTAATACCAATATTGGCCGGTGAGGCGGTCGACCCAGATAAAGCCGAGAACGGTTCCGATGGCTATGGAAATCAGGCCAATGAGAACGCTGGAACGGCTCATGCGTTCGAGAAGGTCGAGCGCGGGAAGACGCCAGACGACTTCGCCGAGAGTGCGGTTGCGCAGGAGGCGATTTTCGGCGAGATAAATGAGGCTGAGGACAAAGGACAAGGCGAAAGCGGCGTAGGCAAGAATGCTGAGAGTTACGTGCAGGGCAAAGATCGGGCCGCGAGCGGGCGTGGCGGAGAGGCGGTCGGCTGGAGCGAGGTGGGCGGCGAGGAAAAAGACCAGGATGAATGGGACGACGAAGGCGCCAACGGAACGCTGGCGATGGTAGAACTCGAGACCGAGATACGTTAAGGCGAGCAGCCAGCCGAAGAGGGACATCGAGCCGTACAGGTCGTGATATGGGACAGTGTTGAGGCCGCGGGAGCGCTCCAGGAGGGCGAAATAGTGCGCGACGAGGCCGAGGCCGAGAAAGACGGTGCCAAGGCGGCCAGCGAGCTTGCTGCCAGTGTAGAGATAGCGGGTGTACGAACCAAAGCTTAGGCCGTAGGCGAGTAGGGTCAGAGATAGGAAGAGGTGTGGCACGGCAGTTGAACTAAGAGTATAGCGCAGCGGTGAGTGGCGTGCGGAAAGTGGAGGAGCGTATCAGGAACGTGGTTTGACTTGGTGTGCTCTTCGGCTAATGAATCTGGCGCGTTTTCCGGGACATGTAATCCATGAGCAGATACTGGCCGAGGGTGTAGGGTGTGGTGAAGTACGCTTTTCCGCGGCACATTTCTGTGATTTTCTGGACGAAATGCACGAGGCTGTAGTCGCTGGCGAGCATGAAGGTGTTGATCAAGATTCCGGCGCGCTTGCACTTGTTGACTTCTTCGAGGGTTTGCCCGACGACGAAGGGGTCGAGGCCGAACGCGTTCTTGTAAATGCGACCGTCCTCCAGGGTCAGCGCGGAGGGCTTGCCGTCGGTGATCATGACGATCTGGCGCATATCCTTTTTTTGACGGAGCAAAATCCGCTGCGCCATGCGCAGCCCCTCGCGCGTGTTGGTGTAGTACGGGCCCACTTGCACGCGCGCCAGTTCGGCCAGCGGCACTTCCTCGGCGCTGTCGTGGAAGAGCACGAGGTTCAGTGTGTCGCCCGGATATTGTGTGCGAATGAGGTGAGACAGGGCCATGGCTACGCGCTTCGCTGGAGTGAAGCGGTCCTCGCCGTACAAAATCATGCTGTGGCTGCAATCGAGCAGCACGACGGTGGCGCAAGAGCTGTGGTACTCGCACTGATGGACCATCAAGTCTGGGTAGGTAATCTCGATGGGAACCTTCGCACCATCGCGGCGCACTGCGTTGAACAGCGTTTCGCTGACATCCAAATTCAGGGTGTCGCCAAATTCGTATTGCCGCGAGACGCCGCTTGCTTCCACACCGGTGGAGAGGTCGCGCGTGTCGTGCCGGCCGAAGCTGCTGCGGCCGAGCGAACCGAGCAAATCCTGAAGGGTCTTGAAGCCTAGAAAATCGATGGTTTTGTCGGTGATCTCAAACCGCGCCTCCACTCGCTCCTGGGGTTGACCGACTTGTCCGCGGGCGCTGGTCTGGGGCGGCGGAGTCACTTGCGGGGGCTGTTGCGGATTGATGAATCCTTCGTGCGCCATACGCTCGGTGATTTTGTCGAGCAGTTCGCGCACGGCTTCATTGTTCATGGCGTCCGCGTTCTGCAACATCTCGCGCAATTCCTCGCTCATCGCGCCTTCCGGCAGCAAGTCACCGTCTTGCAGCGCGCGCAAAATGGCTTGACGCAGCGCCTCCATGGACTTCTCCGGGTCCATTTCATTCATGCCGTAAAATTGAGACTCAAATCCGCTCTGTAGGAAAAAATCGCCGAGCCGCTTGACGAGCTCTTCCAAATCGACGGCGTCGGCCGGCTCGCCAACGTACTTTCCGTATTTGATAAATTTCATACGTTCTTTCGCTGACTCGATCAGTTGTATTGGCGCCGCGGGGGCCGATTCGGCGTCTCTCGCGGTTCCGGCTGACGCGGCTTTTCCGCAAAGTAGCCGCGCTCTTCACTACGTCCAATGCGACGGTGCGCCCACAAACCTTCGAGAATCATCTCGGCTGCGCCGGCAACGGCTCCTGCGTCTTTGCGATCGGTGACGCCCAGGCGCCCGATGTGCTCCATCAAGCCCTGGATTTTCGAGAGCTGCTGACAACGGTCGGCAGTCGTGGCCAGCTCGGGCAGCTTCAGCTCGCCACCCAACTCGAACCACTGAATCACGGGCTGAAAATTGACCTCCGGGAAATGCTTGCTGAAGACGCGGCCGACCGCGGTGCGAATCAGCTCCCGCGCAATCGTGTCCGCACCCTTCAACTCGCCTTCATATTCCAGTTCGAGCTTGCCGGTAATCGCAGGGAGGGCAGCATAAATATCCGCCACGCGTGCGAAGGTATTCTTTTCGCCGACGCGCGTTGCGCGCTGCTCGGCGTTGCTGACGACGCTTTCCAGCGTAGTGATGGGTAGCCGCTGGCTCACTCCCGAACGGCGGTCCACGCGCTTGTCTTCGCGCGCCTGGAAGGCAATTTCCTCGACAACCTCGCGCAAGTAAGCGGGTACGTCGATCTTGCGCCCCGAATCGCGCCCCACCCATGCTTCTTGTTGCGTGATGGTCATCCCTTCCTCGAGCGTCGATGGGTAATGCGTGCGAACCTCCGCGCCGATGCGATCCTTCAGCGGAGTAATGATTTTTCCGCGAGCGGTGTAGTCCTCCGGGTTGGCGGTAAACACCAGCAAGACGTCCAGGGGGAGACGGAGTGGGTAGCCTTTAATCTGAATGTCGCCTTCCTGCATGATGTTGAAGAGGCCGACCTGAATTTTTCCGGCCAGGTCCGGTAGCTCGTTGATGGCAAAAATGCCGCGGTTCGCGCGCGGTAGCAAACCATAGTGAATCGTCAGCTCGTCAGAAAGATCGCGGCCCCCGCGCGCGGCTCGAATGGGATCGACGTCTCCGATTATGTCGGCGATGGTGACGTCGGGAGTAGCAAGCTTTTCGACGAAGCGTTGGTCGCGAGGCATCCAGGCAATCGGCGTGTTGTCGCCCTGATCCGCGATCTTTTCGCGGCAGGCGCGGCAAATGGGCCGGAGCGGATCATCGTTGATCTCGCATCCCGCCACGACGGGGAGTTCGGCGTCCAGCAGTTGCACAAGGCCACGTAGAATGCGGCTCTTCGCCTGCCCGCGCAAACCCAAGAGAATGAAATTGTGGCGCGAAAGGAGCGCATTCACGATCTGCGGCACGACCGTGTCTTCGTAGCCGTGCACACCGGGGAACAGCGTCTCGCCTTTTTCGATGGAGCGAAGCAAGTTGCGCCGGATCTCGTTCTTCACCGAAAGAGAAGCCGTGCGCGCGTCATAATCGGGAATGCTGCGCAGCTCGCCGATGGTCCGCGGCTTGTTGTGCGCGGTTCTGCCGGACGTCGTTATGGTTGCTGTCATTAAGGCCCCGTTCCGCGCGGAACACCACACCGCGCATCAGACTAGTTGATTCCGCTTCCGCCCGCTCGAGCGCGCGTCTTCTCTCGCTTCTGTAGATGCGGCGCCCACTCTCGCAGGTAGCCTACCAGGCGCTCCTGGCGGTCAGCTTCGGATCGCAACTCCAAAATCTGCTGCTTGCACATGAGATCGAGCGGCAGCGTGCTCGCGACTACAAAGGAGAGGTATTCCGCCGCTTCGCCTTCTATGTTTCTGGGATAGTCCTCAAAGATCAGAGTGTGGCAAACCTCATATAGCTGCATGAGCTCATTCTGCGTGCGTGCTTCGGTCCGGTGCTCGCGGTCATCCAGGAAGTCCACGTCCCCTTCCAAGAGCTCGTCGTTGGCGTAAGCGTCCGCGTTCACCAACTCCGTTATGCGAAACGGCGAGCGCCCGACGGTAATGATGTCCATACGGCCGTCGCTGTAACGCTTCACGACCTCGGTCACTTCCGCGGTGCAACCCACCCGAAGAATTCCTTTCGGCAACGCGAGGAGAATTCCGAACTCACACTTTTCTTCAAGGCAACGGCGCACCATTTGCCGGTATCGCGGTTCGAATATGTGCACGGGAAGTGTTGCGCCGGGAAGAAGAACGACGTTCAAAGGAAAAAGCGGAATCCGTTCAGGCCCCATGAAACCCATAGCTGATAATACCAGACCTTGCCGCGGGGTAGCTCGCCGGCTTCTGAGGGTAACGGTGGCATCTTGCCGGCGCGAAACTCATCGGACTGCGAGCTTACGCGATCTCGGAAAGCAAACCTTCCATCTCGGAGCGCGCGTGCTGGTCACCTTTCTTCTCTGCCGCAGCAATTCCCGAGGACAAGACCGTCCGCGCTTCGTCGGGGCGCGACTCCCGCACCAACAATTGCGCATACATCAGATAAGCCGGCACGTACTCCGCGTTCCTCTGAAGCAATACGCGGAAGTGCTCATCCGCAGCGGCGGGATCGCCGCTGTTCATACACTCCAGCGCCAAACCGTACCGGGAAAATGCGTCGTCCGGCTTTCTGGCCACAAACTCTTCGAGCATCTGCCGGCGGCTTTTCTTTTGTTCGCTCATGTCGTGTTTCGTATTATACCGTTGCCGCGGTGCCTTCCAAATTCGGGCAAGCAAGGACAGCCATGAGAACCAAGAAATCGCAGAAGACTTCCGATGTTCCAGTCTTAGGAAAACCGGTCAGCGCGTCCCGCTCGGAAATGGCCGAGGTCGTTCTGCCGGCACAAACCAATCCGCTGGGGAAGCTGCTGGGGGGGCACGTGATGCATTTGGTCGATATTGCAGCCGCGATGGCTGCGCATCGCCATTCCAACAGCTACGTGGTCACCGCTTCGGTCGATTACATCGATTTTCGGAATCCGGTGAGTCTCGGTGAAATCGTGATGCTGAAGTCGCAGGTGAACCGGGTCTTCCATACGTCGATGGAGGTTGGGGTGGAAGTCTATTCAGAGAATGTGCTGACTGGCGAGCGCAAGCACACGACGACCGCTTACGTGACTTTCGTTGCGATTGACGAAAAGACGCATCAACCCAAGCCTGTGCGGCCGCTTATCTTGAAAACGCTCGAAGAAAAGCGCCGCTACGAGGAAGCCGCCGAGCGCCGAAAAACTCGGCTGGCCTTGCGTTACAGAGCAGACAACCGAACTGCCTAGCTTACTCTGCCGACCCACATCGGCGTGCTGGTCGGCTGCGCGCTTCCGCCGGCCGGCTCTTCCGTAATCGCCAGCGCTTGCGTCTCCGACATTGCTTGCGGTGGGTTCTCCACCATGGCCGTGAATGTCCCCGTTGCGTCGGGCCAAAAGGTCATAGAGGGCATGGGCTTGCCGCCGGCCTTTGGTATCAACCAGAGTTGCAGCATGCGCTTATCCCCCGGGCTGGGCACTTTCCATCCGCGAACGCAAAGACCGAGCTCCGGGTGCCACATGGCCTCGAGTTGCGGCATTTTCGGGTCTTTCGGTCGCAGCATAATCTTTACGGAGTTCGGATCGCTCCAAATCATGGCCTCGTGAGCTTGGGTTTTGGCCTCGCCAAGTTCCGCCTCGAGTCTCTCGCGCTCCGCTTGTTGAACCTGGGCTTGATGCTGCAGATCGGCAACTGCCTGACGAAGGCGCTGTTCATTGCGGGCGGAAAGCACTGAGAAAATCAGAAGTGCGGCGACTCCGGCCCATAGCCACCACGGAACTGCTGTCTTGCGAACTGGCGACTCGCTTTTTGCGCCGCTTGCCGCCTCCGCTCGCACAGTCTGCATCAGGCGGCCCTTCAGCATGTCAGACGGTTCAGCATTCGGCGCGAGGTAAGCCAGTTGGCTGACAGTCCAGCGGGCTTCCTCCAATGCTTTCACGCAATCGTCGCAGCCGCCAGCAAGATGCGCTTCGAACGCCGCGCGTTCCGATGCATCGAGCGAGCCGATAGCGTACGCTTCGATCAGCTCCCGAAATTGGTCGTTAGTGCTCACGATATTGCTTGCAGGCCTTCCTTCAAACGCAACAATCCGTTGCGAATCCAACTTTTTACGGTGCCCAACGGCTCCTTCAACGACGCAGCAATCTCGGAATGGCTCAGGCCTTCAAAATACGCAAGCTCGATGGCCTTCTTCTGCGCCGAGGGTAGCGAGCCTATCAGTGTGCGGACGCGCTCTGCTCGGCGCTTTTCATCCAGCGCCTGTTCGTATTCCGGCGCCGCGGACGCAATTTGCGGGAATTCTTCCGTTTGCTCTTCGCGCCGACGTTGCCGTTCGCCCTTCAGTCGCAACTGGTCCAGTGCGCGGTTTCGTGCAAGGGTAAGCAGCCAAGGAAGAAAGGGCCGGCTCACGTCATAATGGGCGGAGTTCCGCCAAAGTTGCAGGAAGACGTCCTGCACTACCTCTTCCGCTGTGGCCCCCTGCCGCAATATGCGCAGCACGAGCGAATATACAATGCGCGAGTGCCGCTCGTAGAGTTCCTCGAAAGCGCCCACGTCCCTGCGAAGAAGGTGCTCCATCAGCGTCGCGTCCGGCGACACATCGTCGCTGCTCTTTGGTGAGAAAGCCGCCAGGAACACCTCTACGCTTCTTCGTCCCCTGCCAAACTATACGTGAAATTCATGTCAGCGGATGAACATGGCGCAGCCAGGCCTTCCTTGCCGTACAGACGTCGTATCTATGTAGATTTGGCCTCGCTTACAAGCCCTTCAGCCGCTGCGATCCCTAGCTCCACGCAATTCCCAATCGCCGGCCCACGCAAATAATTCCCGACAAAAAACAACCCCGGCAGCTCACCGCGTAACCTGTCGAGCGCCTTCAGCCGTTCCTCATGGCCGATGTTGTATTGTGGCAGCGCTCGCCGATAAGTCTGCACATGCGAGAAGGCGGCCGCACCGCGAATCTGTAACACCGGCGCGATTTCCCGATGTACTAGCTCGGCCAAATCCTCGGCAGACAGCATCGCCGCGCTGGGATCCGTTGCTCCTCCAACAAAGTTGGTGAGCAGCACACGACCTGCAGGTGCTCGTCCCGGGAACAGGGACGAGTTCCAGACTGACCCCAACACCCTGAGGCCGCTTGATCGCGGCGCCAAGAACCCAAATCCTTCCAGGGAATGCCCAACGTCCTCCCGCCGGTAGCCCAACGACACAACCGCCACCGGCGCATACTCAATCCCTCCCAACACGGGCTCGAAAGCGGGATTCACATCGCGCAGCAAAGCGCCCGCCACATCCGCGGGCGTCGCCAACACCAAACGCTCTGCGAAAAGGATTTGCTCGCTGCCTGCTTTGCGAATCCGCATCTCGAACTTGACAGCACCTGCCTCGCGTCGAACGCCGATTCCAACCACCTCCGCCTCTAACCGCAGCCTCGAACCAATTTTCCCCGCAAGCGCCTGTACCAGCGTCTCATTGCCACCACGGAAGCCCAGTAGCGTCGGCCGCTCACGCGGTCCTTCATGCGCCTTTGCCGCCCGCCTCATTCCTCGAATCACGCTGCCCGCCGATTTCTCCGCCTCATGGAGCTGCGGGAAGGCGCTGCGCAGGCTCAGGCGCTCCGGATCGCCTGCGTAAATTCCCGATACGAATGGCCCCATCAGGCGGTCCAGAAGTTCCTCGCCGAACTTCCTGCGCACAAATGTCGCGATGGATTCATCCTCCTCCGGAGGGCGGGTAGTGCCGAATGCATCACGCGCGATTCTCCATTTAGTCCGCACTGAAAACAAGGAGGAAGTGAGAATAGCAGCCAGGTTAAGGGGCACTGCTCTCAGCGCGCCGTCAATGAGCACGTATCGCGGCGCGCTGGCTGGCGCTTGCACAAGCTGATCTGTTATGCCCAGCTCCGCGCAGAGTGCCCGCAGCGCTGCCGTCCCGCTAAAACTCTGAGGTCCCAGCTCAAGCAAAAATTCATTGCGCCTTTCCGATCCAATCACGCCACCCGCACGCGGCGAGGCCTCCAGGAGCTCAGCGTCAACCCCCGCTTTGCGCAGCGCGTAGGCGCAGACCAACCCCGAGATGCCCCCGCCCACCACAATCACTGGAGCAGAAGAGGTCATGCCGCGGAGCGACCAAACATGTCAGAGTGTTTTCGAGAACAGCGGCTTCGCCGCCAACTGCTGCTTTTCCAGGTAGGGATCAAACACCATAGCCAAGTTCCGAATAAAAATTCGTCCCAGCCATGTAGCCCGAATCTCGTCAGGCTCGAGCAAAACCAACCCATCCTCGCGCGAAGCTTCCAACCGCGTTAACTCGTCTGCAAAATACCGATCGAAGTCTACGCCAAACTCGCGCGCAATCTCTTCCTTAATGACAACCGTATGGCAAAGCAGCCGGCTAATTACCGCCCGCCGCAGCCGGTCATCTTCCGACAGACGGTACCCGCGCATGGTGGCAATACCGCGCTCCCCGACGGCCTTTTCCCAAGCCGCCAGCTCTCGATGATTCTGCGCGTAAGCATTCTGAATCCCACTAATTGCTGTCACGCCCATGCCATACAAGTCCGCGCCGGCTTTGGTCGTATACCCCTGAAAATTCCGGTGGAGCGTGCGTTTCTGCTGCGAAATCGCCAGCTCGTCTTCAGGCTTGGCAAAGTGATCCATGCCGATGTACAAATATCCAGCTTCGAGAAACTTCAGCAGGCCGGTGCGAAAAATCTCAAACTTTTGCATGCCCTGCGGCAGATGAGCCGCAAACGAGCCCTGCTGTTTCTTCAGCCATGGCACGTGCGCATAGCTGAACAGCGCCACGCGATCCGGGGCCAATTCCAAAATCTGGTCGACCGTATGCGCGAATCGCTCTGGCGTCTGATACGGCAACCCATAAATCAAATCCACGTTGATGCTGTCGAACCCTAGCTCTCGCGCGGCAAACAGCAAATCGCGCGTCAATTCGAACGGCTGAATGCGGTGAATGGCCTTCTGCACGTCAGCATGGAAATCCTGAATTCCCATACTGAGGCGATTGAATCCCAGCCGGCGCAAAGTTTCCAGGTGCTCCCGCGAAGTCACCCGCGGGTCCACTTCAATGCCGATTTCCGCGTCGGCCGCAAACGTAAACCGCGCACGCACTGCGCCAAATAAATCCTCGATTTGTTCCGGGGTTAAATACGTCGGAGTTCCGCCGCCCCAATGAAACTGCACCACCTCGCGCTCTTTCGAAACGCTTCCGCTGACCCGCTCCATCTCCTGCTTCAGCACGCCCAGATACGGCGGCGCCACGCGCTTATCCTTCTGAATAATCACGTTGCAGGCGCAAAACAAACACAAGCTCTCGCAAAATGGAATGTGCATGTACAGCGAGACCGGACTTCGTGCGCGTTCCGCCTCTTGATGCACGCGCTCCAAGTCGTCCGGCCCAAACGAATCATTCCACACCGGCGCTGTCGGGTAGCTCGTATACCGCGGGCCGGGCCGATTGTATCGCGCCAAGAATTCGTCGCCGACGCGCAACTCCTCGCGCATCTGCCGCAAAGTTGGATTGGCCACGGTCACCGCTCAACCTCAATCTTCAACGCGACGGCACCGCGGCCGGCGCCTCGCTTGCAAATCGCGCCTGCTGGCCCGTCTCAATAAAAATCTTCGCGTTTTCCACGGGAGTGTGCTGCAAAATCCCATGCCCCAAATTCAAGATGTGTCCCGCGCCGTTCAGCGCTGCCATCGTTTCCTGCGTCACACGCCGGATTGCCGCTTCGGACGAGAACAAAACCGCCGGATCGACATTTCCCTGCAGGGCGATCTTCGGGCCTAGCGTCTTTCGCAACTCCCGCAAATCCACGCGCCAATCCACGCTTAAAACATCGGCGCCCGAATCCGCCGCCGCGAGCAGCAAATGATTCGAAGCTTTCGTGTAATAAATCACCGGCACGCTTTTCCCAAGTCCCGACACAATCTCCTGCACAGCGGGCAGCGCAAAATCCAGATAGTCGCGCAGATTCAGTTCGCCGCACCAAGTGTCAAACAACTGCACCGCCGCGGCGCCCGCTTGAATCTGCGCGTGCAAATACGAAATCGTCACTTGCGCGATGCGCCCTAGCAATTCGCGAAACGTCCGCGGCTCCGCATACATAAGACTCTTAATGGTGGCGAATCCTTCCTTGGTCCGTCCCTCCACCATGTAACACGCCAGAGTCCACGGCGCTGCCGCGAATCCTAGCACCGGCACGGCCGGGCCAACTTCACTCACCAGCCGCCGGATGGCTTCCATCAAAAATCCCGTCTGGCTCTCCGGATCGAAATTCTTTAGCTTTCGAACGTCCGCTTCGCTTCGCACCGGCTCGGGCAGGCTCGGCCCTGCGTCGCCGAGCTCCAGTTTCAGCCCCATCGCCTCGGCGACGATCAAAATGTCGGAGAAAACAATCACAGCGTCGACGCCCAGCCTCCGAAACGGCTGAAGCGAAACCTCCACGGCCAGCTCCGGCGTCTTGCAAACCTCCAAGAATGCGTGCTTCGCCCGAATCGCGCGGTACTCCGGCAAATACCGTCCCGCCTGGCGCATCATCCATACCGGTACCCGCGGCACCGCCTCTCCGCGGCAAGCCCGCTCGAACAACTCCTTCCGATTCAAACCAAGATTGCTCTGCTCGCTCATCGGCTCGCACGTTATAAGTTAGCGGTTGGCGCTAGATTGGCCAATCGCAGTACATGCCGAAAGCATAACAAATTCCCGCGCCTGCTGCGGATCAGCGGCCCACTTCACTAGATTACGCAGATTCCCGGTGTTTATTTGTTGTGGAGATTTATTCGGCAAGGTGCGGGTTGACGCTGGCAATTTAGTTTAAGATACCGCGTGAGGATTTTGCGCACGATTTCACGCTGGTTGGGGACGGAAGACACTATGACGAACGTCAACCCGGGGCAGACTGCGCCCGGATTTTCGTTGAAGGGGCTGGACGGGAAGATTTATTCGCTGGAGGCGCTGCGGGAAAAGGGTCCGGTGGTGGCGACGTTCTTCAAAATTTCCTGTCCGGTGTGCCAATTTACGTTTCCCTTTCTGCAGCGGCTGTATCAGCGGTATGGGGACGACAGCGTCAATTTCCTCGGTATCTCGCAGGACGACGCCAAGGCCACAACCGGTTTCGCGCGGGAATACGCAGCCACCTTTCCGATGGTTTTGGATGAGAAGGAGAAAGGGTATCCCGCTTCGAACGCCTACGGGTTGACGAACGTCCCTACGATTTTCCTGATCGATACGGATGGAGCTGTTCGCGTCGCTAGCATGGGTTTCGTGAAGGATGATCTGGAGCGGATTGCAGCGGAACTCGCCGAGCGGCGAAAAATAGCGCCTTCGCCGCTGTTCCGGCCGAACGAGTCGGTGCCGGCGAACAAACCTGGTTGAGGGTCGAAGAATTAGGTCCGGTCGGACCTAAGGCGATAGAGAGACGACGAAGCTGGTATTTCCAGTTTGGCCGCGGAAATAGCTGGCCGTGCGAGCGCCGGCCAGAAGGCTGCCGCTACGTTTCGCCTTCGCGCCAGTCTTTTTTATGTTTTGGCGGACGCTTGCGCTTGTCGGGGATGACGCGCGTCACGGCAGGCGCCACACCGGAGGCTCGCGCGCGGCGGCGGGCTTCCTTCCCTGCTTCGAATCGCTTCTTCTTGCGTTTTTTCACAACACCAGCTCTCCGGATGATTTCTCTCATGCTGGGTGATGCATGGTCAACTATAGTCTGAATATGGGAAGTTGAAGGAAAGCAGCGCTGCAGCCAAATGGTTGTGGCCGGAATCGAATCCACGTGTGTGTGCGTCGAAGTCTGGTACAGACCTTAAAATGCGAAGACATCCAGGCCTTTTGATCTTTGGCTTACCCTTCCTCGCCCTTGCGTTAGGGGCGCAGAGTAATATGGGCGAGCTACGGCTGAAGGTGGCAGATCCTTCGGGCTCCGGCGTGAAGAGTTCGATAGAGCTGGTGTGCGAGGCGAACCAGTTCCGGCAAACTTATGTAACCGATAGTTCGGGCGTTACTACCGCAAGGCATTTGGCTTTCGGCGTCTACCAGATCGACGTGCAGCAAACGGGTTTCGCGGCATTTCACGAAGCGGTGGAGATACGCTCCGCGGTGCCGGAGGAATTTCGAATCTCGCTGAGCCTCGCTTCCGTGAACACTTCGGTGACTGTGAACGACACTGAGACTTTGGTGGACCCGCACCGGACCGGAAGCGTGTATCGCATCGGCTCCGAAACGCTTGAGACGAGGCCCACAGCCCTGCCGGGGCGGTCGGTGATCGACCTTGTGAACGCGCAGCCGGGGTGGCTTTATGAAGGAAACGCGGTGTTGCACCCGCGCGGGTCTGAATACCACACGCAATTTGTAGTGGACGGCGTGCCGCTGACGGATAACCGCTCGCCGAGCTTCGGAACGGAGATTGGGGCGGACGATGTTCAGTCGCTGAGCATCTACACAGCGAATATTCCGGCGGAATACGGCAGGAAACTGGGCGGAGTGATCGAGGTGGTAACAGCGAAAGATCCGCGGCTGGGCTTTCATGGGAAGGCGGCTCTTGCCGGAGGAAGCTTCGCTACGGGCAATGCCTATCTGCTGGGACAATATGCGAGGCGGAAGGATGCGCTGAGCTTCGCGGTGAGCGGCGCACGAACGGATAGATTCTTGAACCCGCCCGTAGTCCAAAACTATTCGAACCGTGCAACCACGGGCGATTTCTCGATGCGCTATGAGCGGGACTTCAGCGAGAGCGACCGGCTGGGTCTGGTTGCGCGGCACGGACTTTCGAGATTTGAAGTGCCGAACGAACAGCTACAGCAAGTAGCGGGCCAGCGACAAGATCGCGCCAATTTGGAGACCATGGGCATCCTGTCGTATCAGCATATTTTTACACCGAATGTGCTGGGTGATCTGCGGCTGATGGTGCGGGATGACTCGGACACTCTTGCGTCGAATCCGTTTTCGACGCCGATCATCGCGTTCCAAGATCGCGGTTTCCGCGAAGAATATTTCAAGGGCAGCGTCTCCGCGCATCACGGCAGGCACGAATGGAAGGCCGGTGCCGAGGCGGATTTTACTTCGATTCACGAGAGCTTTCGGGACGTGATCACGGATGCGGCGCAATTTGCACCTGGAACGCCGGCGAGCTTCCGCTTCGCTGACAACGGGCAAGATCGGGAGCAATCGGGTTTCGTGCAGGATTTCATTCGGCTGGGGAAATGGACCGCGAGTGCCGGGCTGCGCTGGGATCACTATCAGTTGCTTGTAAATCAGAACGCGGTGAGCCCGCGCCTGGGCCTAGCCAGATACGTGCCCGCGGCGGATTTGGTGCTGCACGCGTCGTATGATCGGGTGTTTCAGACACCGGCATTCGAAAATATTCTGTTGTCCAGCTCTGCGGCAGTGGTCGCGCTCAATCCGAACGTCCTGCGCCTTCCCGTAGAACCTTCACGGGGAAATTACTATGAAGCGGGATTTACGAAAGGATTCGCTGGGCGGGCGAAGCTCGACGTCAATTACTTTCGCCGGAATGCAGGGAATTTTGCGGACGACGACCAACTGCTGAACACGGGTGTCAGCTTTCCGATCGCGTTTCGCAAATCCGCCATTTATGGGGCGGAGGCCAAGCTGGAGATTCCGCATCTCGGAAACCTCAGCGGATTCATCAGCTATTCCTACATGGTGGGGTCGACCTACTTGCCCGTGACGGGAGGACTATTTCTTGGCGACGATGCTGCTAATGCGCTGAGCAAGACAGCGGCGCGTTTTTGGGACACGCAGGATCAACGCAACACGGCGCGGACGCGTTTTCGGTACCTGCTCACACCGCGGCTGTGGGCGGCAATTGGCGCGGAATACGGAAGCGGGTTGCCCGTGGCGTTCGAGGGAACCGAAGAGCAAGCAGTGACGCAATATGGCTCGCAGATCGTGGAGCGCGTGAATTTCGCGCGGGGCCGCGTGAAACCGTCTTTTTCGCTTGATGCGTCTCTGGGAGCAGAGATTTGGAAACACGACACGGTTCAAGTGCGATTGCAGGCGGACGCTGCGAACCTCACCAATCGGCTCAATGTGATTGATTTTGCCGGCTTGTTCTCAGGAAATGCTGTTGCGCCTCCGCGGTCCTTCGCTGTTCGGCTGGAAACGTCCTTCTAATTTTCAGACTTCACAGAATTCTTACGAACATCTCACCACTTAATAAGGCTCAAGACCTTATGTTTCTGAGTCGAGACTGACGCTTCCGGAGGAGTCGGCGTGGCGGACCTGGTTTTTGTGGTTGCGACGTTGGTGTTCTTTGCCGCCGCGATTGTCTATCTTCGCGGATGCGAAAGGCTCAGGTAGGCACGCCTATGTTTGAGAACGTCTTGCTCGTCCTTGTCTGTGTGCTGCTGCTGGGCTACTTGCTAACGGCTCTGCTCAAGCCCGAGAAGTTCTGACCCATGACTGCAAACGGCTGGCTCCAAATCGGATTTTTCCTGTTGGTGGTTTTCGCGTTGACCAAGCCCCTTGGTGTCTTCATGGCCAAGGTGTTCAATCGCGAAAAGACTTTTCTTGACTTTGTCCTGCGGCCCATCGAGCGATTGATTTATCGCGTAACCGGCGTGCGCGAAGAGCGGGAAATGCCATGGACGGAATACGGCACGGCCATGCTGTTGTTCAGCGCGGCATCGATGCTGGTGCTGTACGCGATGGAGAGGATGCAGCACTGGCTGCTGTTCAACCCGCAGAAGCTTGCGAATGTGGCGCCGGACCTGGCTTGGAATACGGCGGCTTCGTTCACGACCAATACCAACTGGCAAGCGTACTCGCCCGAGACAACCATGAGCTATCTCACCCAGATGGCAGGCCTCGCGTATCACAACTTCGCTTCTGCCGCTGTGGGGATTGCGCTAGCAATCGCGATTATTCGGGGTGTGGCGCGCTGCGAGTCGAAAACGATCGGCAACTTTTGGGTGGACCTGACGCGCTGCCTGCTGTGGGTGCTGCTGCCGGCGTGCGTCATAGTCTCGCTGTTGCTGGTGTCGCAAGGCGTCGTGCAAAACCTGAAGCCTTACGCCACAGCGCAACTCATCGAACCGCAAAGTGTGCAGACCGTGGGCGCAGACGGCAAGCCTGTTGCGCAACATATCACTCAGCAAATAATCGCCCTCGGCCCAACAGCTTCGCAGGAAGCGATAAAGATGTTTGGCACGAACGGCGGCGGTTTCTTCAATGCCAACAGCGCCCACCCTTACGAGAATCCAACGCCATTGTCAAATTTTCTGCAAATCGTGTTGATCTTCGCGATTCCCTCCGGACTGACCTATACGCTGGGCCGCATGACAGGATCGCAGCGCCACGGGTGGGCAGTGTGGGCGGCCATGGCAGTTTTGTTTCTGGTGGGCGCAAGCGTAGCGTACTGGGCGGAGGCTCGAGGGAATCCGCAGCTCGCAAGTGTTGACCAGTCGGCGAGCGCGCTGCAATCCGGCGGCAACATGGAAGGCAAAGAGGTGCGCTTCGGGATTGCGAATTCGGCGCTTTTTGCGACGGTGACCACGGACGCGAGCTGCGGAGCCGTCAACGGCATGCATGATTCGTTTACGCCGCTGGGCGGAATGGTTCCATTGCTGAATATCATGCTCGGCGAAGTTATTTTTGGCGGAGTGGGCTCGGGGCTCTACGGAATGTTGGTATTTGTCATCCTCGCCGTTTTTATCGCCGGGTTGATGGTGGGAAGAACGCCGGAATATCTCGGGAAAAAGATTGAAGCTTATGACGTAAAAATGGCAATGCTGTCGATACTGGTCTCGTCTCTAACGGTTCTGGTGCTTTCCGGGATTGCGATCGTCGTCAAACCGGGACTCGCTGGCATTTCAAACCCTGGCCCGCACGGACTCTCACAAATTCTCTACGCATACACATCTGCCACAGGCAACAACGGTTCCGCGTTCGGAGGCCTCAGCCCGAATACGCTGTGGTTCAACGCAACCATCGGCGTGGCCACACTGCTGGGACGATTCCTCGTGGTGATTCCCATTCTCGGCATAGCCGGCAGTCTTGCCGGGAAGAAAACGGCACCGACCTCCGCCGGGACATTTCCTGTGACCGGGCCGCTATTCACTACGTTGCTGGTATCAACGATTGTGATCGTCGGGGCACTGACGTTCTTCCCTGCTTTGACCCTGGGGCCGATTCTGGAGCACCTACTCATGATCGCAGGAAGGGCGTTCTAGAGTTATGGAACAGAGCTCTCCAATCAAAGCAAAACCGCTGGCGGACCGAAAGCTTTTGCTTCGCGCCATCTTCGACTCCTTTGAAAAGCTGAACCCGCGGGTGATGGTGAAGAATCCCGTGATGTTCGTGGTGGAGGTTGGCGCGGTTCTTACAACCATCGAACTGGTGCGTGATACGGTGCGCCATGTGGGGCAGTTTGGCTTTGGCCTGCAGATTACGTTGTGGCTCTGGTTTACGGTGCTGTTCGCGAATTTTGCGGAAGCGATGGCGGAGGGACGCGGGAAGGCGCAAGCGGAGACTCTGCGCAAGGCTCGAGCGGAAACTGCGGCGCGCCGGTTGCGCCCGGACGGCTCGCTCGAGTCGGTGGCCAGCTCGAAGCTGCGCGCTGGGGATATCGTCGTAGTGTCGGCCGGAGAGTTCATTCCGGGAGACGGAGAAGTCATAGAAGGCGTGGCCTCGGTCGACGAATCGGCGATTACCGGTGAATCCGCGCCGGTCATTCGTGAATCGGGCGGCGACCGCTCCGCGGTGACTGGCGGGACGCGCGTACTGTCCGACGAAATCAAGATACGCATCACTTCCAACCCGGGCGAAACGTTTCTCGATCGCATGATTCATCTCGTCGAAGGCGCGTCGCGGCAGAAAACACCGAACGAAATAGCGCTGAATATCCTGCTCGCCGGACTGACGATTATTTTTTTGCTGGCTGTCGTCACACTGCAACCCTTCGCGATCTATTCCGGAGCGCCACAGAGCGTTTTTGTGCTTGTGTCGCTGCTCGTTTGCCTAATCCCGACTACAATCGGCGGCTTGCTTTCCGCAATCGGCATTGCCGGCATGGACCGCATGATCCAGAGGAATGTCATTGCGATGTCGGGCCGCGCGGTCGAAGCATCCGGCGACGTGGACGTTCTCTTGTTGGACAAAACAGGGACGATCACGCTGGGCAATCGCCAAGCAACGACGTTCCATCCGTGTCCGAACGTGATCGAAACCGATCTGGCCAACGCGGCGCAACTTGCCTCGCTTGCCGATGAAACTCCGGAAGGGCGCTCGATTGTCGTATTGGCCAAGGAAAAATACGGGCTGAGGGGACGCGAATTCAGTCACCTGAATCCCCTGTTCATTCCCTTCTCCGCACAGACACGCATGTCCGGTGTGGACCTTGACGGCCGCCAAATTCGCAAGGGAGCTCCGGAGGCGATAGCTAAATACATTGCCGAGCGTGGCAACGCGGTGCCGCTTGAAATACAACGGTGTGTCACTGACATTTCCAATGCGGGAGGCACGCCATTGCTTGTAGCGGAAAACGGCCGCGCGCTCGGCGTCATCGCGCTGACCGACGTTGTCAAGGGAGGAATACGGGAACGCTTCGATCATCTGCGCGCCATGGGCATTCGCACCATGATGATAACCGGCGACAATCCGCTGACAGCGGCCGCCATCGCGCGGCAGGCCGGCGTCGATGACTTTCTTGCGGAGGCGCGCCCGGAAGACAAGATGGCGCTGATTCGACGCGAGCAGGCCAAGGGCAAACTCGTCGCGATGACCGGCGATGGCACGAACGATGCGCCCGCGCTCGCGCAAGCGGACGTCGGCGTAGCCATGAACACGGGAACGCAAGCCGCCAAAGAGGCCGGCAACATGGTGGACCTTGACTCCAATCCAACCAAGCTCATCGAAATCGTGGAGATTGGCAAGCAATTGCTGATCACGCGCGGCGCGCTCACCACCTTTTCGGTTGCCAACGACGTCGCCAAGTATTTCGCGATTATCCCGGCCATGTTTGCACGAGTATTCCCGGAGCTGAACGCTATCAATGTCATGCGGCTGGGCACACCGCAATCCGCAATATTGTCCGCGGTTATCTTCAACGCGCTCATCATCATCGCGCTGATCCCGCTGGCGCTGTGTGGAGTGCGATACCGCCCGCTCGGTGCCGCGGCATTGTTGCGGCGCAATTTGCTCGTCTATGGATTGGGTGGGATTGTCGCGCCGTTCATCGGCATCAAGCTGATCGACATTGTCATCCTGTATCTGCATCTCGCACGAGGCTGACGGATGAAAGAAAACCTACGAACCGCCCTGCTGATGACGCTGGTGACCACGGTGATTTTTGGCGTGGTCTACCCGCTCGGCGTGACCGGCCTGGCGCAACTGCTCTTCCCTGCTCAAGCGAATGGCAGCTTTATCCAAATCAAAGGTCAACTTGTAGGCTCGGCGCTGTTGGGCCAAAGTTTTACATCGCCGCAATATTTTCATTCGAGACCTTCCGCCGCCGGCACCGGCTACGACGCCTCACAGTCAGGAGCTTCGAACTTCGGGCCCACGAACCATCAACTGTTCGACCGCGTAAAGGCTGACGTGGACAGGCTGCACGCGGAAAATCCCGGCTCGGCGATTCCGGTGGATTTAGTGACTGCGTCAGGCTCTGGACTTGACCCGGAGATATCGATCGCCGCGGCGCAATTTCAGGTGGCGCGGGTGGCGCGGGCACGCGGCATGCGCGAAGCAGAAGTACGAGCCCTGGTCGACAAACACACGCTAAAACGGCAGTTCGGTTTTCTGGGCGAGCCACGCGTGCGGGTGCTGGAGCTGAATCTGGAATTGGACGCAACACATCCCATGCCCCGATAAAACTCAGGATTTTTTTGAACTTTCTTTCGCGGCGCCACGCGGTGGCTGAAAACGGTATCCCACCCAGGGCTCAGTCAAAATATATTTCGGGCGCGCGGGATTCGCTTCAATTTTCTTCCGCAGTTGATTGATCACCACGCGCAAATTTTCCGTCTCGTCTCCATAGTCCGGCCCCCAAACGGCCTGAAGCAGCCTGCGGTGAGCGAGCGGCTTGCCCTGATTAGCAACCAGATACTTCAAGACGTCATATTCCTTGGGGGTGAGGTGCACTATCTGGCCGCGCACGGTGATTTCCCGCGCTTCAAAGTCGATGGACAGGTCCTTCGACACAAAGGGCGGCATCGCGTCCCCTGGCGCGTACCGCCGCAGCGCGGCGCGAATGCGCGCGAGCAACTCCTCAATGCCAAAAGGCTTCACCACATAATCGTCGGCGCCTGCATCGAGGGCGGAAACCTTGTCTCGCTCAGTATTACGCACGGTGAGCATGATGATAGGAGCATCCGAGACGCGGCGAATTTCGCGGCAAGCTTCGATTCCACCCATGCCGGGCATGTTCACGTCCATCAGGACCAAATCCGGCCGCCGTTTGCGAACCGACTCGAGAGCCTCTTCGCCGGTCTTGGCCTCGGTGATCACGTATCCCTGCGAACTGAGAGTTGTGCGCATCACGCGGCGAATCTGCGGCTCGTCATCCACCACCAGGATATTTGCGGCGTTCAATGGCTCTCCTTCCCGCCACGATCGACAGGCAGCGTGAAGGCAAACACCGAACCGTGACCGAGCTGGCTGGTCACGCCGATCGTCCCGTGCTGCGCGACTATCAAAGCCTTCGCGATGGGAAGACCCATGCCCGTCCCACGCACCAGGTAACGCTGGTCTTTGCCTCGATAGAATTTGTCGAAGATCATGGTTTGTTCGAAATCATCGATTCCGGGGCCGCGGTCGGAGACGCTGGTGGTAACGGTGTCTCCCGTCAACTCGGCGGTGATGGTGATGGGCTGATCCTTCGCGGAATAGAGGTTAGCATTGTCAATCAATTGCACCAGGGCTTCTTCGGCGCGTTCGCTGTCGGCTCGCACCGCCGGAAGGTCCGCGGCAATGCGCAGGTCTACCGGGCGCCCGCTGAGAGACGCGCTGCAGTGTCCCAGAGCGCCGCGGATGATTTCCTCAATCGGGACGGCCGCGAGGTCCAGAGCGATTTCGCCAGCCTCGAGCTTGGCCATCTCGCCGGCTTCTTCGACCAAGCGGTTCAAGCGGTCACACTCCTCGTTAATGATAGAGAGAAGCTCGTGTGTCTGCGTTGCACCGGAGGAATGCGACGAGAGCAAGCTGCTCACCGCGGCCTTCATCGAGGTCAGCGGCGTGCGAAATTCGTGGGTGATCGAATCCAGGAGCGCGGATTTGAGCCGCTCGCCTTGTCGCTCTGCTTCGGTCTGGCCGAGTTGCTCGACGGCGCGTGCTCGCTCAATGGCAATCGCCACCAGCGTGCTGATGGCGTCCAATGATTGCCGCGAAAGTTGCGATCCTGAAATTCCGAGGCTGCCTATAGGTCGTACGCCCAGGCGAATGGGAATGAAGTATTGGCCTTGCTGCGCGTCCGCAGAGATCTCATCGAGCAAAAAGGCCTTTTTCATCTTTTCTTCATCGAGATGAGCCGCACCAAATCCGGAGCGGTAAAATTTGTCCTTCTGCGGGAGAAACAGCGCGGCTGCGCCTGCTTCAAAGCTTTCGACGATGTAATCGGGGATGGCGTTCATCAATTGGATGACATTGCCTTCGCCGAGGAGTTTGCGGCTGAACTGGTACAGGCGCTCAACCTCGCGCCTGCGCTGGTGCGCTTCATCCGCCTCGGTACGGATGCGCGAGGAAAGCTGGCTCCCCATAATCGAGGAAACCAGGAAGGCAAACAGTGCGACCCAGTTTTGTGGATCGGCGATCGTCAACGTCCCTACCGGCGGCAAGAAGAAATAATTGAAAGCCACCACCGCCGCGAGCGACATGGCCACGGAAACGGCCATTCCCCACACTGCCGAAACTGCTAGAATTGCCAGCAGAAACGAAAGTGCCACGGTCGTTTGGTTCACGTGCAATATTTGGCGGTAGAACAAGGAAATGCCGGCGACCACGGTCAGGGACACGGCTATTCCCATGATCCGGCCGGCTAGGAATCTCTGCATCGCTACATTCTAGCGCATGCTGAAAATTCGACGAGGAGAACATAAGTCTTGCCCAAGAAGCCAGAAGAGTGGCTGCAAGTCGCTTCCCCGCCGCAAAAAACGCGCGGGATTTTCAAGCTTTTCCTAGGCTATGCCCCAGGCGTGGGCAAGACCTTCAGCATGTTGAGCGAGGCTCTGCGCCGGCGTAGCCGCGGCGAAGACGTCGTAGTCGGAGTGGTCGAGACCCACGGGCGCAAAGGCGTCGAAGAGCTGGTCGCGCAAATGGACCACGTACCCCGCAAAAAGATCGAATACAAGGGTACGGTGTTCGAGGAGATGGATGTCGACGCAATTCTGGCCCGCCACCCGGAAGTCGTGTTGGTAGACGAACTCGCGCACACTAACATCCCCGGCAGCAAGCACCGCAAACGCTACGAAGACGTCCAGGAATTGCTGGCGGCAAAGATCGACGTTGTCTCCACGCTGAATATTCAACACATTGAGAGCATTGCTCCCGTGGTGCGGTCCATCACAGGAGTCGTTGTGCGAGAGACTGTGCCGGACTGGGTGCCGCTCACCGCTTCGGAAACGGTTATGGTGGACCTCACCCCTGAGGCGCTGCAGAACCGCATGAAGCGCGGCGACGTGTACAGCAGTGAGAAGGTGGAGCGCTCGCTCAGTAATTTTTTTCGCCGCGGGAATCTCATTGCGCTTCGCGAACTCGCGCTGCGGCAAGTTGCCGAGCAAGTCGACCGCAGCCTGGAGTCCTACATGGAGGCGCAGGACATCCGCAAAAACTGGGGCGTGCGCGAGCGCATGGCGGTTTGTATTTCCTCGAATCCCGCTGGGCAATACCTGATTGCGCGCGGCGCGAGAATGGCCCGCCGCATGGATGCGGAATTGTATGTCGTTCACGTGGATCGCGAATTCGGCCCCAAGGAATCGAATCAAAGTGCGCTGGCGGCCAACCTGCGCTTCGCTGAGAGCCTGGGGGCGAAAGTGATTCGCTTAAAGGGGCGCAGCGTGGCGGACTCGGTGGCCGACTTCGTGCGGGCAAAACACATTACACATGTGATCTTTGGAAGGGCACCCATCCACGACTGGCGGAAGTATCTGTATTTGTCCGCGGTGCATCGCTTTTTGCGAGAGTCGCCGCCGGTCGACGTTCACATCGTCACACAGGAGCCCGAAGACTAGGCGGTTACCAAGCGCCAGCCCAGCAGCGTGCCGGCACTGGCGATTTGCACCGGAGAAGCGCCTCCAACGTGTACCCGCAACAGCCGCGCGAAAAGCTCCGGATGCGCGGCCAGCGCAGAAATTGTCCGTCCTCGCAGCCGTGGGCGGCTATCGAGCAACACCATTAGGCGCGCCATGCGCGTCGGCCGTCGCGCGAGCTTCCGGTGCGCTTGCTGATAGGCCGCGAGGTCTCCCGCCTGCATCGCGGCGGCAAGCGCGGACGCCTGCCGGAAGCTCAGGTTGAGCCCATCGCCGGTAATGGCGTCGACGCTTCCGGACGCATCACCGACCAGCGCGACGCTGCCGCGATAGACGCTTTTCAGTTGACGTGTCACCGTGACGGCCCCACGTTCCGCTCGCGTGCACGTGGCATGTTCTAGGCGCGTGGCCAATCCGGGAAGTTCCTCCGGCAGCGAGGACAAACGCACTCCCGGACGGCGGGAAACCAAAACAACGCAAACGGACTCTTTTCCCACGGGAGTCACGTAAGCCTGTAGGCCTTCTCCCCAGTAGATCTCAACGTGCTCGGACCAGGGCTCAACGCGATAATGCGCCCGGCTTGCGTACCGGTATGCACCATCTTCGCGATCGTTCAACCCATACCATTGGCGCACTCGAGAGCGGACGCCGTCCGCGCCGACAACCCAGCGCGCGCGAATCACTCCGCCGCCGATGAGGGCCCCGTCCTCGTGAATCCCTACGACCGGTGTTCTCCAAAGAAAGCGAACGCCTACGCTCTGCGCTTTTTCCAGAAGGATTTGGTGAAGCGCTACTCTACGGACACCTATTCCGTGTGCCTTTGGGAAATCTGCTTCCGCACTCGTGCCGCGCTCCCAAAAGCGAATTCCACGGAAAGGAAAACCGTCGGACGCGCTTAAGCTAACGCCAAGATCCTGTAATGCGGAAACAGTGTCGGGCATCAGGCCTTCACCGCAAGCTTTGTCGATCGGCGGTCTTGCGCCGTCGGCGACCGTGACGTCAAAGCCACGCTGGCGTGCGGCTATTGCGGCGGCAAGGCCTGCTGGGCCCCCGCCAATTATGAACACGTCCGTGTTCCTGTTCATGCAACTCCCGGTCGGCCGCTCCCCGGCAGAATAATCCCGCGCTGGCTGGATCCCATGGCACAAAGAGAAGCGTTTCCCTTAGATTGCCGCTTCGCTGAAATACGATGTACGGAAAGCATCAACAAATTGTCAAATACTTGTCTCGCCCGCTTGCGACCCTCCCATCAACAAAAGATGCCGCCTTCTTTGCAAAAGATACAATCGGCTAGGCCGCAGCGGATGTAGAGATAAGAACGATTTATCGTAACGCATATTAGTATTAATTTGACTGATTGCTGCGCCTCGCCTATGCTCTTTTCCCCGGTGGAAAGGCGTGTCCCCGCGTTCGCGGCTGTCATGGAATGCGGCGGCTCGCTCCAACGTCGGTCCGTAATATAACAAAGAAGCGCAAGGAGACTCGCATTGACGCAGCCGCTGCCGAAGCCGCGCAGCCACACCCTCATCGACGGCGCCAGTCGCGCCGGCGCCCGCGCCATGCTCCGCGCTTGCGGGCTTCGCGATGAAGACTTCGCCAAGCCGCTGGTGGGTGTGGCCAACACCTGGATCGAGATCGGGCCGTGCAACTACCACCTGCGCGAACTCGCTGGACATGTAAAGGCCGGCATTCGCGCCGCGGGTGGCACGCCACTCGAATTCAACACGGTGTCCATCTCGGACGGCATCACTATGGGCACGGAGGGGATGCGCACGTCTCTGGTAAGCCGCGAAGTGATTGCGGACTCTATCGAGTTGGTTTCTCGCGGCAATCTCTTCGACGCGTTGATCGTTTTGGTCGGCTGCGACAAGACCATTCCCGGCGGCGTTATGTCGTTGGCCCGCCTCAATATTCCCGGACTCATTCTGTACGGCGGCTCCATCGCCCCGGGCCAATTCGAGGGCCACAACGTAACCATTCAAGATGTCTATGAAGCGATTGGGAAACACGCCCGCGGCGGAATCACCGACGCACAACTCAAATCGCTGGAGACCGCCGCTTGTCCCGGAGCCGGCGCGTGCGGCGGCCAATTCACGGCTAACACTATGGCGCTGGTCTGCGAATTTCTGGGCATTGCGCCGATGGGATTGTCCAGCGTTCCGGCCACCAATGCCGCGAAAGGGAATGCGGGATATCGCGCTGGCGAAATGGTCATGGACCTTCTTCGCCGCGACATCACGCCATCCAAGATCATTACCAAATCAGCGATCGAAAACGCCATTGCGGGGGTCGCCGCTACGGGCGGTTCCACGAATTCCGTTCTCCATCTGCTGGCCATCGCCAGCGAGGCGAAGATTCCTCTCTCTATAGACGATTTCGACCGCATTAGCTCGCGCGTTCCCCTCCTGGCGGACCTGAAGCCGGGCGGCCGCTTCGTAGCCACCGATCTTTATGCTGCGGGAGGCACCGCGCTAGTGGCGAAGCGCATGCTTGAAGCTAAATTGCTTCACGGCGAAAGCCTTACCGTCACCGGACGCACTCTCGCCGAGGAAGCAGCGGCGGCCAAGGAAACGGAGAAACAAGAAGTTGTGCGCAAGCTCGATTCTCCGCTCAAAACCACCGGCGGCTTGGTCATCTTGAAGGGCAATATTGCGCCGGAAGGCTGCGTGCTGAAAGTTGCCGGCCACAATGTGCAGACCTTCAGTGGCCCTGCGCGAGTCTTCGACAACGAAGAAGCCGCTTTTGCCGCTGTGGAGAATGGAAGCATCAAGGCCGGCGATGTTGTTGTGATCCGCTACGAAGGGCCGAAGGGCGGCCCTGGAATGCGCGAGATGCTCCAGGTAACTGCAGGGCTAGTCGGCGCGGGGCTCGGCAATTCAGTCGCTCTGCTAACCGACGGACGCTTTTCCGGCGCCACACACGGACTCATGGCCGGCCACGTCGCACCTGAAGCCGCGAATGGCGGCCCCATCGCTGCGATAAACGACGGCGACATCATTGCCTTCGATATTCCGAAGCGCACGCTCAACGTTAAGCTTACTGACGCCGAAATCCAGCGTCGCCTCTCCACCTGGCGAGCGCCTCAGCCGCGCTACACCAGCGGTGTAATGGCGAAGTATGCCCTGCTCGTCTCGTCGTCGTCGTTGGGAGCCATTACCGCCGTGCCTAAGACATTTTCAACCGCGGCTCAAACCGTCTCGAGGACATCATGAAGCTCACGGGAGCGGAAATTCTCTGCGAATCGCTGACCAAACTCGGCGTGCGCCACATTTTTGGCTATCCAGGCGGCGCGATTCTTCCGGTGTACGACGCGCTTGGCAAGTCCAAGCTGCATCACATCCTCGTGCGCCACGAACAAGGCGCAACACACATGGCCGATGGCTACGCGCGAGCCAGCGGCGGAGTCGGCGTGGCCATGGCCACCTCTGGCCCCGGCGCGACGAACATGGTGACCGGCATCGCCACAGCCATGCTGGACTCCTCGCCAGTGGTTTGCATCACGGGCCAGGTCAGCAGCAAGCTGCTCGGCTCCGACGCCTTCCAGGAAATTGACATCACCGGCATCACCATGCCGATCACCAAACACAATGTGGTGGTCTCGCGCGCTGACGATATCGCGCGGACCGTCCGCGAAGCTTTCTTGATCGCTAATTCCGGCCGCCCCGGCCCGGTGCTTGTCGACATCACCAAGGACGCGCAGCAGGCCTCCTGCGATTTCAACTGGGACGCTTCCACGCCGCAGCTTCCGCCCAAGCGCCAGCGCATCAATTACGACCAAGCGGAGTTTGAGCGCGCCGTCGAGCTTCTCAACACTGCCAAACGCCCGCTCATCCTGGCAGGCCATGGCATCATGGTTTCCGGCGCGATGCGCGTCTTCGAGCAGTTCGTCCACGCCGGCAACCTGCCTGTGGCCATGACCCTCCTTGGGATTGGCTGCTTCCCTGCCAGCGATCCTCTTAACCTCGGCATGATGGGCATGCACGGAGAAGCGTGGGTCAATCACGCCATTCAGGAAGCTGATCTGCTCATCGCCGTCGGTATGCGCTTCGACGATCGCGTCACCGGCGATCTGCGCACCTACGCCAAAGAAGCCCGTAAGATTCACATCGAGATTGACCGCTCCGAGATCAACAAGAACGTGAAGGTGGACTCCGCTCTTGTCGGCGATGCGCGCGAAGTTCTTGAACAGCTTCTCCCGCGGTTGGAACACCGTGAACGGAACGATTGGCTCGGCCACATCCGCGAACTCAAGGGTGATTCGGCGGTCCGCGACATCCAGGGCCTGCCCGACAACGGCCACCTCTACGCCGCCCACGTCATCAACGATTTGTGGAAAGAAACGCGTGGCGAAGCCATCGTCGTTACCGACGTCGGCCAGCACCAGATGTGGGAAGCGCAGTATTACCACCACAATCAGCCGCGCACGCTGGTGACTTCCGGTGGTCTCGGTACCATGGGCTTCGCTCTGCCTGCCGCGATCGGCGCAAAATTCGCCAAGCCTGAATCCGATGTCTGGGTAGTTGTGGGCGATGGCGGGTTCCAGATGACCATGTGCGAGCTGGCTACGATCGTGCAAGAAAAAATCAAAATCAACATCGCCATCATCAACAATGGCTTTCTCGGAATGGTTCGCCAGTGGCAGGAATTTTTCTACGACAAGCGCTACGTAGCCACACCGCTGGTCGCGCCGGATTTTGCCGCGCTCGCAAATGCCTTCGGCATTCGCGGCGAACGTATTACCTCGCGGACCGAAGTCATTCCTACGATTCGTTCTGCCCGTGAATCGTCAGAGAGCGTGCTGATCGATTTCCGCGTGGAGCAGGAAGACTCCGTCTACCCCATGGTGCCCGCGGGCGGCGCGCTGCACGAAATGATACGCCGGCCGGACAGCCCGCTCGTGGAAACAGCTACGGAGCCCTGATAGGGAGTTTATGCAAACACTTGTCGCTTATGTGGAGAACAAGCCCGGCGTCCTGAACCGCGTTGCCTCACTGGCTCGCCGTCTCGCCATTAACATCGATTCGCTGACGGTCGGGCCGACGGAAAATGAAGAAATCGCGCGCATGACCATCGTCGCCCACACTGACGAAAAGGGCGCGCATCGTCTCGAGGCCAGCCTGGAAAAGCTCGTCGATGTGCTGCTTGCCGAAAATATCTCCGAGCGTTCTTTGCTCGAACGCGATCTCGCCCTCATCAAAGTGTCCGCCGATCAGCAATCGCGCCCGCACCTGATGGAGCTCATCAAAGTGTTCCGCGCCCGCGTAATCGATGTCGCGCCGGAGTCGCTCATCCTGGAAGTTTCCGGCACCGTGGACAAGATCGATGGCCTCCTCGAAGTGCTCCGACCCTTCGGCGTTCTGGAAATGGCGCGCACCGGCCGCATCGCCATGACTCGCGGCAGCGACCTGCTGCGTCCACCGACAGCGCCGTCGAAATCCGGCGAGACACAACCTGCGGTGACAGCAACTAAGTAAGATTCCTCAACCTCGAAAGGGAAAAGAATGGCAAATCTCTATTACGACAATTCCGCGGACCTCGCCCTGATTCAGGGCAAGAAGGTCGCGATCATCGGCTACGGTTCGCAGGGTCACGCGCATGCCCTGAATCTTCGCGACAGCGGCGTCTCCGTACGTGTCGGCTTGCAGCCAGGCAGCGCTTCAGCTTCCAAAGCGGAAAAAGAAGGCTTGACCGTCAACACGCCCGCCGAAGCCGCGGCCTGGGCCGACGTAATCATGATTCTGGCGCCGGACACGAAGCAGCCCAAGCTCTATCGCGATTCCATCGCCCCGAATCTCACGGCCGGCAAAACGCTGATGTTCGCGCACGGCTTCAATATTCGCTTCGGTTCGATTAAGCCGCCCGCCTCCGTCGATGTCTCCATGATCGCTCCCAAGGCCCCCGGCCATCGCGTTCGCGAAGTATTTGCCGAAGGTGGCGGCACTCCCGCACTCCTCGCTGTCGAGCAGGACGCCTCCGGAAAAGCAAAGGCGCTCGCTCTTTCCTACGCGAAGGGGCTCGGCTGCACGCGCGCCGGCGTCCTTGAAACCACCTTCACCGAAGAAACTGAGACTGACCTCTTCGGCGAGCAAGCGGTCCTGTGCGGCGGCGTCAGCGAACTAATCAAAGCCGGGTTCGAGACGCTGGTTCAAGCAGGGTATCAACCCGAGGTCGCCTACTTTGAATGCCTGCATGAGTTAAAGCTGATTGTCGACCTGATTTATCGCGGTGGACTCAGCTACATGCGCTATTCGGTCAGCGACACCGCCGAGCAGGGAGACTACTCTGCGGGCCCAAGGATCATCACCCAGAAGACCCGCGAGGAAATGCGTAAAATCCTGGCCGAAATCCGCGACGGCAGCTTCGCCAAAAAATGGATCGAAGAAAACGAAAAGGGCTGCCCCAATTTCTTGGCAACCCGGCAACGCGAGCAAACCCATCCTATCGAACAGTTGGGGCCCAAGCTTCGCGCCATGATGCCGTTCCTCCAGCCCGTCGTCGCTCCCGGACTGGCCACCAAGGCAGCAACTTCAGAGAAATAGCAGGGATACTTCTTTTGCCGCCGCTGCCAAATTTGCACAAGCGGCGTTGACATACAAATCTTTTTGCGCAATTCTCTCGCCGCATGAAGAAGACAGCCGCTCACAGTCAGACATCCGCGATCAATCTTCCAGAGCGCATCGACCAACTCAGTGCGAAGCGCCAGGAAATCATTCGTCCCATCCTCGAGCATCCGCGCGAATACGTGCTCCTCAGCGTTCGTGCCACGGCCAAGCGCCTGCACACCGACCCCGCCACGGTCGTGCGCATCGTTCGAGGGCTCGGCTTTTCCAGCTACCGAGAATTCCAGCATCACTTGCACGAACTCTCGCTCGCTTTCGCCACTTCGCTCGATACCATGCAAGCGGTCAGCCACGATTCCAACATGCCCGCCTATGTGCGTGATTCACTCGGTCAGGACCTAAAAAATCTCCAGGGCTTGAAAAACAGCTTGGACGCACAACGCCTCGCCTCCGTGGCCAAACGCTTCTACGAGGCGCGCCGCATCGTTCTTCTCGCCAGCGATTTGGCCGCCATCCTAGCGGAATACTTGGAATATCAAATCAGCCTTCTCGGGCTGCCCATATTTTCAGCAACCTCCGCGGGCCGCATCACGCACCTCGTTCGCGCGGTCACCAAGCAGGATCTAGTTGTGGCCATCACCTTCCGCCGCGGCCTTCGCCAGACCGTCGAAGGCGTTCAGCAAGCGCGCGCCCACGGGGCTTACTGCATCGGCGTCTCCGACACCTACCTTTCTCCTCTCGCCCGCGAATGCGATGAACTTTTCATCGCCTCCACGGAGTCCACCTCTTTTGGGGCCTCCTACGTCGCCCCTATCTCTTTGCTGAACGCAATTCTCGCCGCCTGCGCGCAGTACCGCCGTCCGCACACCCTCGCTCTCCTCAAAGAAATCGCCGAGGAACAGCGTAAAGGCTTTCGCTGGTATAGCAGCTAGCCGTTTCCAAACGCCAACGGAGGCGCTCCACGATTCCGCCTCCCGAACCGGCCGCGAGTCGGTTATCATGTCGGCCGTTCTATGAAACAAATGTTGCGCAACGAGAGATGCCGCTCGATCTCCGCCATCTCCATTTCTCTAGTCGCCCTCTCCTTTTCTCTTTTCGCCGCCCCCGACCTTGCACAAATCCCCTCGTTCGCTTTTCCGGGCGACAAACCGGCGGACATTTCACGGGCATGGAAATCCCTGATTGGCGAGTACGGGCCGGAACAAGCCTCGTTTGTGGTTCTGGAAAAATCCGGCAAGTTGGTCCTACGCGAAAATGATGGTACGGAAATCAATCTGCAACCTGCGCCTGGCGGCAGTTTCACGCTTAGCAAGCCGCCCGGCGCGCCCTTGCCAGTTTACTTTGGCCCAGGGGTAAAAGGTCGTGCTGCAAGCATTTCACTCGCCGACCTCACGTTTCCACGGCGGAAGCTTGGCCCTGAGGAAGGCCAAGTCTTCCGAATCCAACTAACGCGCTCGATAGACGCCCTTCGCCAGGAAGCGCTGGCCGCCTCGCCTCCTCACGAGGATGGCCAGTTCCGGAGTCCCGATCTCACCGACCTGGCTTCACTCGACCCCAGCGTACATCTCGACATCCGCTACGCAACCTCCGACGATTTCCTCGGCACGCCGGTATACACGCAAGCGCGCGCCTTTCTCCAGCGCCCCGCGGCTGACGCCCTACTGCGTGCACTGCTTCACCTCAAACGCTTTGGCTACGGCTTACTTATCCACGACGCTTATCGTCCGTGGTACGTAACGAAAATTTTCTGGGACGCAACACCGCCCGAGGGCAAGATTTTTGTCGCTGATCCCGCGCAGGGTTCGCGACACAATCGCGGCTGCGCCGTCGATCTCACGCTGTACGAACTGAAAATCGGCAAGCCCGTCCAGATGCCCGGCACGTACGACGAGATGTCCTCGCGCTCGTTCCCTGATTATCCCGGCGGGACTTCGCTGCAGCGCTGGCATCGCGACTTGCTCCGCTGGGCCATGGAATCGGAAGGCTTCACCGTGTATGAGCACGAATGGTGGCATTTCGATTTCAAGGATTGGCACGAGTACGCCATTATGAATGTGCCGTTCGAGAAATTACAATTCAGCGATAAGCAGGTTCGGTAGACCGCCGGATCACGGCCTTGGAGGAACACATCTTGCCCGATCACGCCCGAAAGCTGTTTGTGTCTTGTGCCGCTACAGCGCTGCTGCTTCTATCGGTGCATACGCCGCGCGTTCGCGCGCAATCCTCCGCGACGCTGGCGGAACGCATTCAGAAAGTCATGAACCGCCCCGAATTCGCGCACGCAAACTTTGGAATCAAATTTGTCTCGTTGGACACCGGTAAGGTTCTTTATTCCCTGAACTCCAACAAGCTCTTTGTCCCTGCTTCCACGACCAAGCTATTGACCGAAGGTGCGGTACTCGCCAAGCTCGGAGCGGACTACCGCTTCCACACACGCATCTATCGCACGGCTCCTATCGACAAGAACGGCAAGCTCAAGGGCGATCTCGTCCTGGTCGCTAGCGGGGACCCTAATCTCTCAAATCGCATTCGCCCCGACGGCACACTGGCCTTTGTCGATGAAGATCACGCGTACAACGGTCCCGCCGTTGATGGCGATCCGCTCGCGGTTATCAAGCAGCTCGCGAAGGATGTCGCCGCCAAAGGCATCCGCAAAGTCGATGGCCGCGTACTCGTCGACTCCAGCTTATTCCCCGATGGCCCTCGCGAGGGCGGCACCAACGTCGTGATGTCCTCGATCATGGTGAATGACAATGTGATCGACCTCACGGTCACGCCTGCCGCTAAATCCGGCGATGCGGCAACTTTCACCTCCATACCGCAAACCTCTTACATCAAGTTTGTCGGCCGCGTGGCTACTGGCCCAACCGCCTCCAAACCCGACCTCGATATTTCCGACCTCGTGACCAACCCGGACGGCACTGTCACCGTCACCATAACCGGCAGCGCACCTCTGGGCGCACAGCCGACGACCGCCGCCTTCGCCGTGCCCTCCCCGACGATATTTGCGCAAACAGTGTTCAGCGAAGCCCTTTCTGCAGCGGGAATCTTGGTCAAGCCGCCGAAACATCCTGCGGTACCCGATTTCCCCGCGCTCGCGCGCCTATACATCCCGGAGAATCAAGTCGCCGAACATGTCTCGCTCCCGCTCGCGGAAGAAATCAAGGTAACGCTCAAGGTTAGCCAGAACCTTCACGCCGGCATGGGACCTTACCTGCTCGGCACTCTGGTTGCAAAGAGCAACAAGGATCCTCTTCAGGCCGGATTTGCGACCGAGCGCGCTTTCTTGCAAGAAGCCAAGCTCGATCGCTCTGGCATCTCGCAGGGCGACGGAGCTGGCGGCGACTGGGCCGACCTCTTCAGCCCAGATTTCATGTGCAGCTATCTCACCTACTGGACCACTCGCCCCGATTACCCCGTCTTTTTCAAAGCGCTGCCGATCCTCGGAAAGGACGGAACGCTGGCAAAAATTCAAACCGCCAATCCCGGCGCCGGGCACGTTTTCGCAAAAACTGGGACCTTCGGTTCGGAAGATCGGCTCAACGCGAACATGATGCTGAACGGCAAGGGTCTGGCCGGCTACGTAATCACCGCGAGCGGTCAGAAAATTGCTTTTGCCGCCTACGTCAATCACGTTTCGCTGCCGCCCGACCCCGGTTCCGCTCAATCCGTCGCCGGACAAGCGCTCGGCGAAATCGCCGCAGCCGCGTACGACGCCCCGCTCGAAAGCGTTTCCACGTCTGATGAGTACGACCTCATCATCCGCCACGGCCACCTCATCGATGGCACAGGCAATCCCTGGTATGCCGCCGACGTGGCCATCAAGAGCGATCGCATCGCCGCCATCGGCGACCTACGAGCCGCTCACGCTAAGCGAGAGATCGATGCTTCCGGCCGCATCGTCGCTCCGGGTTTCATCGACATGCTCGGCCAATCGGAATTTTCTCTCCTGCTCGACAACCGCTCTATCAGCAAGCTCGCACAAGGCATTACGACGGAAATCACCGGGGAAGGCGGCTCTATCGCGCCGCAAAACGAAAAGACCATCGCGTCCATCAAGCCTATGCTTGAGCACTACAAATTCACACTCGATTGGACCACCCTCGATCAATACGCTCGCCGCCTCGAAAAACAAGGCACACCGCTGAACATCGGCACCTACGTCGGTTCGGCACAAGTCCGCGAGGCCATCATTGGCGATGACGATCGCGCGCCCACCGCCGCCGAACTTGCGCAAATGCAAGCCCTCGTCGAGCAGGCGATGAAGGATGGCGCGCTGGGTATTTCCAGCGCCTTGATCTATCCGCCCAATATCTACGCCAAGACCGACGAGCTAATCGCGCTGGCAAGAGTCGCCTCGAACTACGGCGGCATCTACGCCACGCACATGCGCAGTGAAGGCGCCTCGGAAGCGGCCGCGCTCGCGGAAGCCATTCGCATCGGCCGCGAAGCAAATCTTCCCGTCGAAATCTTCCATCTCAAGGTGAGCGGCAAGCCTCGCTGGGGCAACATGAAAATCGTCGTGGCGACGATTCAAGCTGCTCGTGACTCCGGCCTCGACATCGCCGCTGATATGTATCCCTACGTTGCCGGCGCCACAGCCCTGGCCTCCGCTCTGCCACCGTGGGCTGCCGACGGCGGCGCGGCAAAGCTCCTCGAGCGCATCAAGGATCCCGCGATTCGCGTGCGTATCAAGAAAGACCTCTCCGGCAATCACCCCGATTGGGAAAATCTCTTTTACGATTGCGGAGGCGCCGCTGGCGTGCTCATAGCTTCAGTCCAAAAGCCCGAGCTAAAGCAGTGGGAAGGCAAAACGGTCGAAGAAGTCGCCAAGGCTTGGAAAAAGTCACCGGAAGACACGCTGATGGATTTCGTTCTCGCCGACAACGCGCAAACGGGCGCGATCTATTTCATGGCCAGCGAGGAAGATCTCAAGACCGGTCTCTCGCAGCCCTGGACCAGCATCGGTCTCGATTCTAATGAAATGTCGCTGGACGGCCCGCTATTCGAGCCGCACACTCATCCGCGGGGCTTTGGCTCCATGCCGCGCTTCCTCGGCCGCTACGTCCGCGATGAGCACCTCATGCCGCTGGAGGCCGCAATTCGCAAAATCACATCTCTACCTGCGCAACGCGAGCATCTTAACAACCGCGGCCTGCTCAAGCCCGGCTACTTCGCCGATATCACGATTTTCGATCCTGTCAAAATCATCGACCGCGCCACCTACAACAATCCGGCGCAATTACCTGAAGGCGTGGATTTCACGATCGTCAACGGTCAAATTGAATTCGAACAGGGCAAGCTGACGGGAGCAACAGCGGGTCTCTTCTTGCGGGGTCGCGGTTGGCACCCCACAACCGATTGAAAGTGCATCATAGCTACGGCGCCGGGCAAGAACCTGTAGCGCAGGGCGGAGTCTTCGCAGCCCTGCGGCTTTTTCTGTAGGTCAGCTCAGGGACGTTTTTCCCAGCGCCGCCACTCGCCGTTCATAAGTCATTTCGCACCAGCCATGCTTTCCGTGGTAGCGAAACACAATCTTGTGTCCGGGCTCAATTTTGGCCCGCGAGCGCACGGAAGAATCGGACAGCTCTACCCACTCGCCATTCACCAGGTAGCTGCCTTCCCAGCCGCGCAGCTCGAATCTCCCGTCATTCTTCAGCGTCAGCGGCGCCGCAGTGCACGGTACAACCTTTCCGCGCACTTTCGCTTGCGCGCACTGGTAGCGCCCGGAAACATCGATGGTCTGACCCGCGCTCGTGCGAGGCAACAGAAAGCAGACGATTGAAACCGCGACAATGCTGGAGACCTTCAGGGCTAGGCTCGGCCTCATTGTGGCCCTCCGGCACCAGGTGCGTCGCTGCGGGACGCCTACCTGGCCGCAGGTACAGGTTGCACGTACCATACCAAGCATCGCACGCGCTATATTACTGAGCACACAAGACTTACAAGGTGTGCCCATCGGTACAGGCCACTTCGCGGAACCGCTCTTTCCTCTCGGCGGCGCGCCAAATGGAACTATTTTGCAGTTTTCTCCGCACCCGCATCGGCCGTGTTTTCATGCTAGTAGGGAAGTTCTGCGGCCGCTTGCCCATCTTTTCGGGGGTCCGATGCCCCATAATTCACACCCGCCGCAAAGTCCCGCAGCACCGCCTGCCCTCCACCGACCGCTTCCGAAAACGTGCCCAGCACTTGAATCTTGTGCCCCTTGCCGCCTAATTCGTTGCGCGTCGCGGCAGAGAAGCGGTTCTCCATCATCACGTCGCAGCCACCAAATGTATATTTCGTGAACCGCGGCGCCTCCAGCGCGGCCTGGATATTCATTTTGAAGTCCGCAATATTCGCCATGAACTGCGCGTGGGCCTGCGATTGGTTCCAGCCGCCCATGACTCCAAACGCCATTCGTGTATCGCCCTTTTGCGCGAACCCGGGAATAATCGTGTGCCGCGGCCGCTTGTGTCCTGCCAGCGCGTTCGGCGAACTCGCGTCCAAAGTAAAAAGCCCCCCGCGATTGTGCAGCACAAAGCCTGTGCCCGGGGCCACGATCCCCGAGCCAAACGAGGAGTAATTGCTCTGGATCAGCGAAACCATATTCCCGTCGCGGTCGACCACGCTCAAGTACGTCGTATCGCTGCCGGCTGGCAATTCTCCCGCCGTAACGTCGCACTTCGCCTTCTCCGCATCGATCAATTGCGCGCGTTGCTTCGCCCATTCTTTCGAAAGCAACGTCGCCACCGGCAATTTCTGCCCGCGTGGATCGGCGATGTATTTCGCCATGTCGGCGTATGCCAGTTTTTTCGCCTCGATCATCGCGTGCAGCGCCTTGGCCGAGCCAAGCCCAGCCTGCCCAATCGGAAATGTCTCCATGATGTTCAACATTTCCAACGCCGCAATTCCCTGCCCGTTCGGCGGCATCTCGTAGACAGTCCAGTCCCGGTAAGTGGTCGAGATCGGCTCCACAAATTCGCTCGCGTACTCCGCCAAATCCTGCGCCGTCATCGTCCCGTTGTGATGCCTCATCACCTCCAGAATCTTTGTCGAAATCTCTCCTTTGTAGAAAGCGTCGCGCCCGTGCTCCACAATCTGCTGCAACGACCACGCCAAATCGGCATTGCGAAATACTTCACCGACTTTCGGCGCGTGATCCGCTGGCAAGTACACTCTTGCCGCCGCATCGTCGCTCCGCAACAGATCCACCGCGTCCGCCCAATACAATGCCGTCCATTCCGGCACGGGAAATCCCTCTTGGGCCATCCGGATCGCCGCGGCCAAATCTTCGTTCAGCTTCTTTCGCCCAAACTTGTCCGCCAGCTTCTGCCACCCATCCACCGCTCCGGGCACGGTAATCGCATGCACTCCATGTTGCGGCATGTCGCGAAGTCCCTGCTTGTGCAGAAACTCAATCGTCAACGCCTTCGGAGCCCAGCCGCTCGCATTCAATCCATAAAGCTTGTTCGCCTTCGCATCGTAAACAATCGCAAACAGGTCGCCGCCGATTCCATTCATCATCGGCTCAACCAATCCCATCATCGCGTTCGTCGCAATCGCCGCATCCACCGCATTCCCGCCGCGCTCCAGCATGCGCACGCCGGCCTGCGCCGCCAGCGGCGATTCCGCGGCCACAATCCCGCCCCGCGAAATCACCATGGACCTTCCCTGCGACCTGTCCTGCGCAAGAATCGGCGTACTCATAATCGTCGTCGCCAGAACATACCCCCAAACGGGCAGCCGTCGCGAAATTTGCATTCTCCCTCGATTCTTCGCGCCCATTTCCCCTTCACACCGCGCGCACTCTATCGCGGACGCGATGCCTCCGCAAGCGCGCAAAAACCCGGCCGAATACTTGAATTTTAGTAGTGGTTCAGTTTCCGGAAATGTTTAGTTAGGGACGTTTCCCACTGTTCGAGCGAGTCAGGGTTCCTGGGTCCGTCATGAGTACAACGGCGATGGCAACCGCGACATAGCTCAATGCGACGATTACGGCGCTACCTCCCACCATCGGCATCAGATCAACTGTGATGTTATGCGCAGCGTGCGCCACCATCACGAGGAAGAGACTCCCCTTCGTGCTGTTATAAATCCATGCGTAAATGACCGCCGTCGCGATGAGCCGGAGGTATTGCGTCACGATCACGTTGGTAAGACCCATGCAGTGACAAATCGGCAGAATCCAAAGATGAAATGTGCCCCAAACGAGCCCGATGAGAATGCTTGCCTTAAGTGCGCCATAGCGCTTCTGCAATCGTGGCTGAGCAAAACCCCGCCAGCCAAACTCTTCGCCAATAGTCCCGGCGAGCACTCCCATAACACTAAAGAACAACGAACCAGGAAAAAATCCGGAAAGTGGAGGCAAGACTATCCAGTGCTGCGGCGGTGAACCACCCAAAACAAGATTGACTGCTTCATCGAGTAGGAACAGGACCGCTGGCCCAAACACAGCGATTGCATACCAACCCATGCTCACGCGCCAGGTCCGCACTTGGCGCAATACGGAGCGCGCTCCGCCGCCCCCAGGAAAAAGCCAGGCGACCAAGAGTGCCGACAGCGTCGGCGTATAACCGACGAAGGTAAAACCCGCGATACAAAGGGCAAACAGCGGCGAGGACGGCGAAAGCTTGCCCAGCCCAGAGAGACTTACACCTCCGATGAGGAATGGGAGCAAACAAAGAAAGATCAAGAAAAAGAGCAGCACGACCCACGCGACAATCTGTCCGCCGTTCCATGTGTTCTCGCTGGCTGCCTTCGGGTTCTGCATGATTCCTCCTTCGCAGCCGACTAGTCTAGCGGCGCTTCTCGGGATTGTGCCCGAGTGACAGCGTACTCGGAAATGGGCGCGCAAATCGGAAACTGACCTATGTTATTGACATCGTAATCGTCAATCTGGTAGACTATTTTTGTTCAGTAGTGCGCCTCGCCGCCGCGAGACTCCCCAAAAATCCCAAATCTAATCTTTCTTTCTGGAGACTTCCATGTCCACCACTCGCTCCAAGGACTGTTCCTCGTTGTGTTCTTTCACCTTGCCCGATGGCCGCCACTGCCGTACTCCGCGGCGGGTCGGCCATCCGTACCTCGTGCGTTCCGCAACTTGTAGTGGCGGGTCTTCAGACCCGCCAGTGCGATGGCCGCGAGCGCCCTCTGTCATCACGAGAGCAGCGAGGGACCTGCTTTTCGCCAGTGTCACCACTTCCGGAGCCCCTGCGCGAGGGCATCGAATGCGTCTCGTGCCTCCGAATGCCACCGATTTTGTCCCTCACTAACTCCCTTTAGAATGAACACTTGCAAAACTGTGTGAAAACAAAGCACTTTAACTACCCGTAGAATCAACACTTGTGAAAAACCTAGGGGAGGGGGTACCTTGCCCAATCCCTACAGTCATGTCCAACGCAGGAGAGAAACAATATGTGGCAAATGTCGTTCGGTCTGCCTCGTGCAATCGCCTTAACGTTTGTCATGGCGTTCTGCTGCAACGCACAGACGTTGCAAATATGGCCTGGCGTAGCTCCAGGTTCCGAGACTTGGACCCAGAAGGAAAAGGTGGAAGCGAGTACTCCTATCGGAACCGTGGTTTTCAACGTGGTGACTCCGACTTTGACGGTCTATCTTCCGGAACGAACTAAGGCCACCGGAACCGGTATCATCATCGCTCCCGGCGGAGCTTTCGTGGCGTTGGCCATCGATTTGGAAGGCCACGATGTGGCGCGCTGGCTTCAGAACAAAGGCATTGCCGCGTTCGTGCTCAAGTATCGGATCATGGAAAAGCGTCAGGAAGGTATCCGCGAGATGAATATGGACGAAGCCGGCAAGTACGGCATCGCCGACGGAATTCAGGCCGTCAAAGTAGTTTGGCAGCACGCCGCGGAATGGGGCATTTCTCCGGGCAGAGTCGGCTTTATGGGTTTCTCGGCCGGCGCCATGGTGGCCAGCGGAGCTCTGCTCCAGCAGGATGCCGCCGCACGTCCAAACTTTGCTGCACCAATCTATGGTGGACCTTTTGGCGCAATGCCGGCCATTCCGGCAAAACTGCCGCCCATTTTTTTAGCATGGGCGCAGGACGACGCCTTGGTCCTCGACGCCGTGATTAAGTTTTACGACTCATTAAAATCGGCGGGCTACAAACCGGAAGTTCACATTTTCAGCGCTGGCGGCCATGGCTTCGGCATGCGAAAGCAGGGTACCAGCAGCGACCACTGGATCGACGAATTCTACTACTGGTTGGAAGCGCTGGGATTCACCAAGTCCGCAGCAAGATAAAGTTCGCACTGGCCAATGGATCTGTTCTCGGCACTGCTGACCGCGCCCGAACAGGCGGTGTTGGCCCGACCGGACTTCCAGCGCGCATTCATCGCGGTAGTCCAAGAAGGGTTGCGGGCGGGACCCCGCAGGGCCCAGTTAGATACCGCCCTCATGGCCGGCCCTTGGGATTTCCGCCGCGAAGACATCCGCGTGGCCGTCCACCTCTGGCATGGCGAGGCGGACGCCAATGCCCCACCCGCCATGGGGCGCTACATGGCCGCAGCAAACAGCCACGCTTCCTTTTACCCGGGCGAGGGCCATTTGTCGCTCATCGCGAAACACATGGAAGAGATTCTGAACGTTCTCGCCGCCTGAGAACGGGGCAAATTTGTGGTGATCTGTCTTGGTGCCGGTTATTGAGATGCCAAATAGTTTCCTCGTACGGCGTTTGGACGTGATCCAGGCACAATCACCAAGTGTCTATGCATCGGTATTTTCAGCGGCAGTTTTATTCGGGGAGGTGGATGCGACTCAGCAGACTCTGGAAGCGGGGGTCGGATCGAAGTGGGTCGAATCGCGGATCCATTTTCAAGTAGCCTAGGAGCGTCGAGCGTTCGCGATAGGCCTCTTCGAGAGCTGCGAAGGCCCGTTCATTCTGGCCGAGGCCCAGATAAA
>Ga0209117_1000074_pt1 | contig 72949 bp, 57 predicted proteins | sample BlaSpr_A8_OM2_M2_FD_187978 | JGI IMG/M metagenome (GOLD analysis project Ga0209117, IMG submission 187978) | Forest soil microbial communities from Thunder Bay, Ontario, Canada - Black Spruce, Ontario site 2_A8_OM2_M2 (SPAdes) (version 2) | ecosystem: Environmental > Terrestrial > Soil > Boreal... | reverse complement strand
GGAGGAAAAAACCCTGCAGCCTCTCGACAATCCGTTTGGCCCCAAAGTGTTACCCATGTAGCCGGTACGTTCTGTTACCTATGTGTCCGGGCCGGACCGCGAAGGAAGTGGTCGGGGCGAAAGGATTTGAACCTTCGACCTCCTGGTCCCGAACCAGGCGCGCTAGCCAGGCTGCGCTACGCCCCGACGACGCACTCAGACTGTTCAGTCTGAGCGTGACCTACAGCTTAACACAGGCGACTGTGGCCGCGGAACGGGGATTCACGCCCAAGAAACCATACGCCAAAGAAAGATACCGCCGGGAAACTCGTTGTTTCCCGGCAGCCAGGTTGTAAGGGGTTGTCGGCTTAGAACTCGTAGCGCAATGCGAACTGCATCACGCGCGGGTTGGTGGAAAGCCGCTGATATTGACCAAAGGTTGAACCCGAAAAATCCATCGTGGCGTTGACGCTAAGCGGATCGAAGCGCACGGCGTTCAGCACGTTGAAGACTTCCCAGCGCAATTGCAAGCTGTGTCCCTCAGCAAAGGGCATCTTCCAACGCTTACCGAGTCCCATGTCGAGGCTGAAGTAGCCGGGACCGCGCAGGAAATTGCGCTGCCCGGCTTCACCGGGGAACGGCTCGCGGAAGGAGCTTTGGGCGGTGTCAAAGTTGGAGAATGCGCTGACTATGCTGGGATCACTGGGATTGTGGAACGTGCCGGTCTTGACCGGCCCGGTCTGGTAAGCATTTCCAGAGAGATCCCAGTCCGTCGGCCACTGATACCCGTTCGTTACGCCGAAGGGGAATCCACTAGTTAAACGGAACAATCCGGAAAGCTGCCATCCGCCGATGAAGGCGTCTAGCAGCTTGTTAGAGTTGTGGCCGATCCACCGGTTTCTACCGAACGGCAGATCGGCAACCCAGTTGGCATTGAACTGGTGCGTGGCGTCAAAGTCGGAGACGGAGCGGAATTGGAACGGGCTCCAGGCGTTTTGGATCTGGGCGCCGGTGCCGTTGATGATGCCGGCGCGTTCGGCGTCCGAAGACAGGTCGATGGATTTGGAGAATGTGTAGTTGAAGTCGAACTGGATGCCATGCGACATCTTGTGCTTCACCGAAACCTGTAAGGCGTTGTAGTTGGCAGTTCCCATCGACTTCCACATATAGAGAGTTGCGAACTGCGGATTATAGAAAGCGAATGGTTGTCCACTGGACGAGTAGCAGGCGCCTCCGGGGCAGTCGCCTGGGATTCCGAAGTAGTCCCATTCCAGGAGCGCCGTGGTCTCGTTCAGTGAATTGCTGCAGAACAGGTCAAAGGCAGCCAGAACTGGATTGCTGGTAGAGGCGGGCCCACTGCCGCAGCCTCCACCGCTACCCAGTTGGTAGACGCCTCCGGCAGTCACGGGTTGCACCATATTCTGCCAGTACTGAACGATGTTGGAGGACAGCATGGAATTGGAGAAGGTCGAATCGTCCACCCCAGAGCGATACAATTTTGCAAGCGCGGTTGCCGCAGTGAAGTAATCCACGCCGGATGTCTTGTCTTTGAGGTTGAGCGGGGTCGCCACATCCAACTGCGTCAGCAACCGATGCGATGCGCGACCCACATAGGCAAGCTCCAATGTGAATCCGCCGCGCAGCTCGCGGGCGATCGATAGATCGAAAGTGTACGCATAGGGAGTCTTCAGTCCTTTGTCGATCGAAGAGCCAATGTAAAACGTCCCGGTCGGGAATGTTTGCGGGAATACCGCCGGCGGCGGTTGCAGGAAAATGGTCGTGCCGTTGTTGTCGGTTGTGGGGACAGAGTGAATGTCGGTCAAACGCGGAGCGGAGCTGACCGTTTCAAATCCGGCAGGGTTGGAAAGTTCCGTGGAAAGTCCGAACGATCCGTACTGGTTGAAATCGTTCACAAGACCCTGTCCGAAGCGATCGTAGACCATGCCAAATCCGCCACGAACGGAGGTTTTGCCGTCGCCAAAGACACTGCCGAGAAGTCCGCTATTGAACTTTGGCGCCCAAGCGAACGCCGCGCGCGGACCGAAATTTTTCTTATCCCAGTTGTAATAGCCTGACCGTCCATTCGCTGGACCAGACCAGTCAAACGAGACCAGCGGATCGGTGCTGGATGGAACTCCGTTAGCGCCTTCTGCGCCGCGATTCTCGTAGAAGGTGTTCAGATTCGTCGTTGGAGATACTTGCAGTTTGTTGGTTTCCCACGGCGGTGAGAAGAGCGACCAGCGCAAACCCAGCGTCACAGTAAGAGTTGGTTTGATCTTCCAGGTATCTTGTCCGTAGAACTCATAGCTGTTAATGGCGAAGCGGCGCTTCAATGCGCTCCCATCCGGCAGGGCGCTGCCATCGCGCTGGAAGTTGTAGCGTGCGTCAACTTCCGTCACCATCCCCAGCAGCGCAGTGATCGGAAAATCGTAGGAGTTGGCGAAGCTAGCACCCACCTTCGGGAAGCCCCCGTTGAGAGGATTCAGAGGCGAGCCCGATTTCTGTGCGTAACCGGAAGTATTTGTCCACGAAGCGTTGGCGCTGCCGTCGCTGAAGGATGACAGATAGCTGACGCTTGGGGTCCGAATGAACGCAATCTGCGTCCCAAACTGCCAGGTGTGCTTCCCGTGGATCCAGGAAATATCATCGGCCAAGGTGTGCGTTGGCCGCTGGAAGCTATGCGTGCGCGTGACTGCTCCCGGAGGCCCAGTCTGGTCGTTCAAGCCGCGGAAATAAATCCAATCCTGGCTCGAGTTCCCAATAATCCCCACACTTTCGCGTACAAAGCCGTAGCGGAAGCTGTTCACGAGCGTAGAGGTGAGCACGCCGCTGTAATTGGCCACCAACCCCTTGTTGTAATTCACGATGGATTGCGACGCGGGCAGCCCCTGATAAAACGGCGACCCCGGATTGTTTTGATTTCGCAAGGCACCCATAAGGGAAACTCGGTGCTTGGCATCGCGAGTAATGTTGTAGTCGACCTTGGCGATGTACTCGTTTTTCTTGTCGGAAATCGGGCCGCTGAAATTGAAGCAGGTGTAATTGAAGCCGTCTCCGCAACTGCTGCTGTTCGACGTCGGCCAGGTGTTAAGGTATTTCATAACGACACTGTTCGGACCCAGGTGTAGCGGGTCCAACTGGGTGAGCTGAGCCGGCGACAGCGCGAAATATCCGGACGGCACGGTATAGGACGCCCCGCTCACTCCTTGTACTGCCCCGCCTGGGCATGCGGCTGCGCTCGCGCAGAGGTATTGGATTACCCCATCCTTCATCGCTTGCGACGGCACGACGTCGGTCACGCTTTGCGCTTCCGCGCGGCGTGTGCCTTCGTAGTTCATGAACATGAACAACCGGTCTTTTTTGATCGGCCCACCGAGGGAGGCGCCGAAAATGTTACGGATCAGCTTGGGTGCTTTGTTGCAGCTCGAATCGCTGAGAGGCGTGCTGTTAGCCAGGCAATTATCAATCTGCCCAGCTTTCACAAAGTAGTCGTTGGCGCTGGTGTAGGTGTTGCGGTGATATTCGTAGGCAGAGCCGTGAATGTCGTTGGAACCGCTCTTGGTGACGAGCGAGACCTGGGCACCGGAAGAAGTGCCCTGATCGGCGTTGTAGTTGGAAGTGGTGACGCGAAATTCCTGCACAGAGTCCAGAGTCACGGGAAGCACGGAGGTGAACGCGTGGCCGCTCTCGTCATTGGAGGCGATGCCGTCGACGCTGACATTGCTTTGGTCGCTGCGTGCGCCGTTGACTGCTCCATTGCGGGTGTCCCAGGTGGGCACGTCGGTGCGATTGCCGGTGTAGGCAACGCCGGGTTGCAAGCTCAAGAGGTCAGGGACGTTGCGTCCCTCGAGTGGAAGCTGCTTTACCTGGTTCTCGTTGAAGGCGTTTCCTAGTGAAGCATCCGTGGTGTTCAGCATTTCCATCTGCGCCGAGACTTCGACGGTTTGCGCCGTGGTGCCTACTTCCAGGACCACGTTAGTCGTCGCCGGCAGGTTTACAAGCAACTGCAGATTTCTCTGTTCATATTTTCGAAAACCGGCCATCTGGATGGTCAGCACATAAGTTCCGGGTTGCAGGGCCTGAAACTCGTACTCGCCTCCCGATCCGGTAACCACCTCGCGGTGTAGCCCTTGCTGCGTGTTATCCAGACTGACCTTCGCGCCGGCAACAGTGGCGCCGCTCTTGTCGCTGACCGTTCCGTGCAGCGAGGTCGTGCCTGTCTGCGCTGAGGTAAGGTATGCGGCAACAAGAACGATTAGGAATCCGAAGAAAATATTCCGCCTTATACGAGAAGACCAGTCCATGAATGCTCCTTCCTCCATCAAATTGGACGAGCAAAGAAAATTGGGGAGACGCGCCTTGGAGGCACGGAGAAATTGCGGCGGCAGATACCGCCGCGAACTTCAGCGGATGGTACTGAAACTCGGGCAACCGCTTTACACCCCGCTCGGAACCAAAACTGCTAAAGCTTTGTCATAGCTTTTAGGTCAATTGGGGTAGGTATGTCAAGCGGGGTATCAAGTCATATGTCAACTACGTTGGTAAGATCTCGTTGATGAGGAATGTGCAACCGGGAGGGTCTGTTTAGGTAGAATTGAGAACCTATTTATGCACACTCCCGTGTAGCCCGTGGTATCAGAACCCGCGAAACGTACTGAACTTCCCCGCGGAAATTAGAAGCTCTGGCTTTCAGACCGCCGCATCCTCCGGCGCTTAGCGAGATGAAGGTCGACATCAAAGCTAACACCGCCGGGAAGCTGGAGCTTCCCGGCGGGAGGATACCGCTCAGTCTAAAGGGTCGGTCAAAATTCGTAGCGCAATGCGAACTGCATCACGCGTGGATTTGTGAGCAGGCCCGTATAGTTGCCAAAGCTACTGGAGCGCGTGAGCGATAGGCTCATGCTCTGCACGTCAAACCGAGTGAGGTTCAAAGCGTTAAAGACCTCCCAGCGGAACTGAACGGAGTGACCCTCCGAGTACGGCATCTTCCAGCGCTTACTGAGACCCAGGTCCAGCCCAGCGAAGCCGTCTCCGCGGAGGTTGTTGCGGTTTCCGGTTTGGCCTGGGAAATCGGGAGCGAAGGCGGCATGTGCCGCGTCCCTGGCAGCCTGATCTCCAAACAGGTTGACTTTGCCGTCTGGCGTCTTTACGGCCCCGTGTGTGGTAACCGCGGCGATTTGTGTAGCGTAGCCGGACAGTTCCCAGTTCGTTGGCCATTGCGCGCCGTTGCCCACACCCACGGCGAAGCCGCTCGTCCAACGGGCCAGCCCTGTGAGTTGCCAGCCGCCAATGACCGCATCGAGTGCTCCGCGTGAGTCTCGTCCAATCCATCGGCCTTTGCCAAACGGCAGGTCAATGATCCAGTTGGCGTTAAGCTGGTGGGTCAGGTCGAAGTCGGAAACCGCGCGCAGCAGATTGGGTGCCCAGGAATTGATGACCTGCCCCCCCAGACCGCCGTATGCGTTGATGCGGTTGGCATCGGAAGAAATATCAATCGATTTTGAGTACGTGTAGTTCAGGTCGAATTGGACGCCGTGCGAGACATGCTTGCGCAAGCTTACTTGCAAAGCGTGGTATGTGGCACTTGCCATCGAGCGCCAACCGTCTAACGCTGCGAATTGCGGGTCAACGAACGTATTCTGGCCGGTTGCCGGGAAGTATGGGATTCGATTTCCGTTTGCGTCTCTCATGCTGAAATCACGGAAACCGAAGGCTTGATCAATTCCCTGCAGGGCCGTGGTCTCGTTGTTTTTGAAGCCGCAGAACAGGTCGTAAGCGGCAATGGCCGCATCCTTGGTGGGGAAAGCACTTGAAGCACACCGGCTTGCACGGAACCCCTGGCTGCCGGGCACAAACACGGTGCCTGCCATCAAGTCGGTCCAATAGGAAGCTGTCGGTCCGATCATGGCGTCGGTGACGTTCTCTGATTTGACGCCTGTGCGATAGATATTCGCCAAGGCCTTCACTGCCGTGAAATAGTCGACACCGGTTTTCGGATCGACCAAGTTAATTGGCATGGCCAAATCGGACTGTGTCAAAAGTCTGCGCGAGAGTCGTCCCACATACGAGACTTCTAGCGAGAAGTCGTGCCCTAGCTCGCGGCCCACGGACAAGTCCAAAGTATAGGAGCTCGGCGTTCTGATCTTATTATCCATGCCCCAGTACACGGCGTAAGCGCCCACTGCACTGCCGCTCGGGAATGTCTGTGGGAACGTGGACGTAGGCGCGGGAGCGAATATGGGCGTGCCCGTATTGTCCGTGGTAGGAATGGCGTTCAAGCCGGTGATTCTCGGCGCCGAAGCCGGAGTCTGGACGCCGCCCGTGTTGGTAAGCGCTGTGGATAGACCAAACGAGCCGTTCGAGTCAAAGGTCGCGAGCAATGAAGGACCCAGGCGGTCATACACGATGCCCGCACCAGCTCGTATGCTGGTCTTACCTGGACCACCGAAAATGCTGCCGAGCAAGCCGCTCTTGAAATTCGGGGACCAAGCCACGGCAAGGCGCGGACCAAAATCCTTCTTGTCCCAATTGTAAAAGCCGGGTTTTCCGTTTGCTGGGCCGGCCAAATTGAAGCTCAGGGGCGGGGTTTGATTGGAGCCAAGACCCTTCATAGCGTTTTGGCCGCGCAGATTGAACCAATCGCTCAAACTGATGTTCGGGGCGACCTGGATACCGTTGGTTTCCCACGGTGGGGAGAACAGCGAGTAGCGCAGGCCCGCAGTGACCGTCAGGTTTGGCTTGACCTTCCAGGAATCCTGGGCATACATCTCCCAGGCATCCGCGCCAAAGCGGCGCGAAACCGGTGCACCCTGAGGCAGAGCCGAGCCGTTCTTGTTGAAGTTATACTGAGCATTGACCTGCGAGACCATTCCCACGAGCGCAATCATGGGGTAGTCATAGGCGTTGTCAAAACCGGAGTCGATGGCTGGAAGGCCCTCGAAATTAGGATCAAAATGGCCAGGCTGCCCAGATTCCGCTAGGGCCGCAGTATCGAACCATGACGCGTTTGTGGTAGCTGAGCTGAACGAATTGAGGTTGTTGGATTGCGGGTTGCGCAGGTAATTGAAATTTGCGCCGAATTGCCAAGTGTGCTTTCCACGGACCCAGGATACGTCGTCCACGATGTTATTGACCGGGACCTGATAGTTGGAGTTGTTAGTAACCGCGAAGCTCGAGTTGTTAGAGGTTTGGTTGTCGTTCAGGCCGCGGAAAAAGACGATCGGTGCAACCTGGTTGCCGATCTGGCCGAAGCTCTGGCGCGTATAACCATACCGAAAGTTGTTGACGAGCGTGGGCTTCAGCACTGCGGTATAGCCAATCGAGAATCCTTTGCTGTAGTCCACGAGCGTCAGCTCAGGGCTCCCGCCGAGAAGATATGGAACGCCTGCGTTCTTATCGTTTCTCAAGGCGCCGCGCCAATACAGGGTGTGATTGCCGTTGCCGCTGATCTTGTAATCCGCGCGCGCGATGTACCAGTTTGTGCTGATTGCAACAGGTCCCTTGAACCGGAAACCCTCAAAGTTCACGCCGTCTTCGACGGAGGGATCGTTGGGTAGCGGGAACGAGTTCAGATACGGGACCATGACGCCGGTGCTTACTCCGATCCCTAGCGGGTCCATGGCTTTAATCTGGGATGGGCTTACTCCGAAATTACCGGCTGCGATTGTGTGCGGCCCAGTGAGTCCCTGAACCGTTCCGCCGCGGCACTGTGTTGGATCCGCGCACTGATACGTAATCACACCGTCGCGCATTGCCGCGCTGGGGACAACGCGCACCACGCTCTGCGCCTCCCGCTGCCGGCCACCCTGATAGTTCGCAAAGAAGAACAGGCGATCCTTCTTGATGGGGCCGCCGATAGAGCCGCCGAAAATATTGCGAATCAGCTTCGGCGCTTCGTTGGGCTGTCCACTGCCCAACTGGGCAAGCTTCACGAAATAGTCGTTGGCGCTGGTGAGCGTGTTGCGGTGAATCTCAAAGAGCGACCCGTGAAAATCGTTCGTGCCACCCTTGGTTACCAGCGAAACCTGCGCGCCCGAAGAGCGGCCCTCATCCGCGTTGTAGTTGGTCGTGGTAACCCGGAACTCCTGCACGGAATCCACAGTAATTGGCAGCACCGACTGAAATGCGTAGCCTTTGGTGTCGGTGTTGACATCAATGCCGTCGAGAGTGATGTTGCTCTGATCGCTTCTCGCGCCGTTAACCGCGCCACTCCGGGTATCGGTGTTGAGATTGACATCTGTACGATTCCCGGTATACGCGACGCCTGCTTGCAGCGAAAGCAGGTCAGGGACGTTGCCACCTTCCAATGGAAGAGATTTCACTTGAGTCTCGCTGAAGGCTACGCCGAGTGAGGCGTCGGTAGTATTCAGCTTTTCCGTTTGGGCCACCACTTCCACGGTCTGCAGCGCCGTTCCGATTTCGAGCTTTACGTTTAACGTGGCCGGCGAGTTAACGAGCAATTGCAGCTTATTCTGCTCGAACTTGCGGAAGCCTGACGCTTCCACTGTTAGCGTGTAGGTTCCGGGCGGCAATGCAATAAACTCATACTCGCCCTCGGAGCCTGAAGTCGCCTGCCGATTTAGCGCCTGATCGGGGTTAGAGAGCGTAATCTTTGCCCCGGATACCGCCGCGCCGCTCTTATCGGTGACCGTCCCGCGCAGAGATGTTGTGCCCGACTGCGCCCACGCGCCTGCCGCAGTTATAGCGATAACCCAAAAAGCAAAGAGAGCCAAAAAGGTATATTTCTTGCCTGAAGACCAGTCCATGGACTGCTCCTTTCGCGCGCACGTGCATGTGTTGGTCGTAACTTCAGTAGGAGGAAAACGCCAAGCTGGCAACGCTCTGACGGAAAAAAGAACCTTCCGCAGCCTCGGAACGCGCTGAAACCGATTGCCGGGCAACCCCCATTCCCACTTCTGATCAAAATCTTGTCACCGGATGTAGTACAGACAGGCAGACACTGTCAAGTTGGCTTCTCCTAATTTTTTTGTAAGCTCCTTGTAAACGCTGGATTTATGTGGATAACCATATTGTTTGGTGGGCTGAAGGTGCTTATGAAGAGCTGATTAGTCTTGGACTGACCTGGCGTAGCGTTGGCGGTGACCTACCTAAGCTCCGAGGTGGAGGAGGCGGGCCTCGGTAATGGCGCGGATTTGCCTTATAGGTTCAAGGATCGATGGTGATACGGTTCCGTCCAGGCGGACCAAGGCAACAGCCTCGGCACCTACCGCGGCTTGCCGGCGGCCGAGGGCAAAGGTCGCAATGTTGACCCCAAGTTGGCCCAGGGTCGAGCCTACTTGGCCGATAACGCCGGGTTCATCTCGATTGCGCAGATACAGGATTGTGCCTTCGAGCTGCGATTCCACCGGTATCCCGTTTATTTGCAATACGCGTGGTGAACCGTCGTGCAAAACCGTGCCTTCCACGGTGAACTCCGCGGCTGGGTCGGAGGTCGCCTTATCCGACAACACCGATACTTCCAACGTGTTAGGAAAACCGTGCTCGCGACGGCGGGTCTCCTCTTCCACAGTAAGCCGCCGTGCCGCAGCCACTTGCGGGGCATTGACCACATTCACTTTTTCGTCGAGCACCGCATTTAGCAGCCCCGTAAGCACTGCGCTGCGAAGAAGATGCGTGCCAACCTCGGCAACTTCGCCAGCGTAGCGGATGCGAATGCGAGCCGGGCGCGAGTGCGCGGCCTGGGCGACGAAGGAGCCAAGACGCTCCGCTAACGCCACGTAGGGTCGTCCCCGACGGTACTGGTCGGCGGATAGCGCGGGCAAATTAACCGCATTGCGAATCACGCCTTCGGCGAGATAATCACGAACTTGCACGGCGACCTGCGTGCCGACTTCTTCCTGCGCCTCTGTGGTGGACCCTGCGACGTGAGGAGTCGCGATGACGTTGGGCAAACCCACCAGCGGAGAATTCTTGGGAGGCTCTTCGACGAAGACGTCTAAGGCGGCGCCCGCGAGTTTGCCGCTCTTCAGGGCCTGGGCCAGGGCGGCTTCGTCGATCAGTTCGCCGCGAGCGGCGTTGATCAAGCGCGCGCCCGTTTTCATTTGCGCCAAGGTGTCCGCATTGATCAGATTTTGCGTGGCCGGGCTCAACGCCGTGTGCAGGGAGACGAAATCGCTCTCGGCGAGTAACCTCTCCAACGGAACCAGCTCGACTTGCACTTCGCGCGCGGCGGCTTCGCTGATGTACGGGTCATAGCCAATCACGCGCATGTCGAAAGCTTCAGCGCGCACGGCAACTTCGCTGCCGATACGCCCCAGCCCGATCAGCCCCAGCGTCTTGCCCCGTACTTCGGTCCCTGCAGCGCTGGATTTCTCCCAGCGGCCTTCGTGGATGGCTTTGTCGTGCCGCGGCACCTGCCGTGCCAGCGCGAGCAGGAGCGCAAAGGTGTGCTCGGCAACGCTGACGGCGTTTCCACCGGGCGTGCTCATGACCAGGACGCCCCGGCGCGTCGCCTCCTCGAGGTCGATGTTGTCGACGCCGACCCCCGCCCGGCCAACTACGCGCAGGCGCAGGGCTCTTTCCAGCAGTTCCGGCGTTACCTTGGTTGCGCTGCGCACGATGAGCGCATCGGCGTCGGCGATCTCCGTATTGAGCGTGTCCTTTGTGGTCAAGACAATGTTCCAGCCGGCACTGCGCAGGAGCTTCACGCCGCGTTCGCTGATTTTGTCTGCAACGATGACTTTCATCGGGCCTCGTCTGGTTTGCTTGCTGCTGCCGCGCTGCTAACGCGCAAAAAGCCGCTGCAAGCAAGTGAACAACGGTAACGGCGTCATTGCACGGTGTCAAATCATCCGTTTCCTCTGCTGCTCGAGTGATTGGCGATGTTTCTGCAGAGAGCAGAGGCGGAAGCCTGCGCTACCGAGATGATTGCTCAATGGGTATGGCCCAGTGCGAGAGATGATTCAGGGACTTAGTGTCGGTGGGGTCGAGGTGGAGCGGAGTGATGGAGACCGCGCCGGAAAAAATTGCCGCGTAGTCGGTGTCCGGTGCGACGTCTTTGTCAATGCGCTGCTCGAAGAGCCAATAGTAGGTGCGGCCTCGCGGATCTTTTCCTTCGCTCAGTTGATTGCGGGTGATTTTCTTGGATTGGCGAGTGAATTTTACGCCGCCGGTCCAGGGCTCGGGCACGTTCACGTTCAGCAAAACCTGATCCGGCAATCCTTCTTTCAGAATTAGCTCCGCGGTGGAACGCGCAACGCGCGCTGCCGTATCGAATTTTACGCTGGCGCCTTTTGAACACAAAGAAATTGCCAGCGCGGGGATATGATGCAGCGCGGCCTCGCGCGCAGCGCCAACCGTTCCAGAGTAGTAGACGTTCTCACCGAGATTCGCGCCAAAATTAATTCCGGAAATCACCAGGTCCGGCGGTTCGGGCAAAAGCCGGTGCAAAGCGACGATTACAGCGTCCGCGGGCGTGCCTTCGACCGCCCACTGCCGCTCGCCCACATTGTGGCAAATAATCGGCTGGCGTAGTGTCAGCGATTGCGCCGCTCCGCTCTGCTCGCGATTCGGCGCTACAATACTGATCGTCGCAAATCCCTCAAGCCCAGCAGCCAGGGCCTTCAGCCCGGCGGCGTGAATCCCATCATCATTCGTCAACAAAATGTGCGGCATTCGTAAAGCGCAGTCTCAAAATGCGAGAGCGCGGGTGCTCCATCGAAAACTAAGTCCATCATCGCGAGGAGGAAAGAAGTGGTCGGGACGACTGGATTTGAACCAGCGACCTCACGCACCCCAAGCGTGCGCGCTACCAGGCTGCGCTACGTCCCGACCGCGGCGGCCCGACAAGGGCCGCATCCGAAACCGACCCGGTGAGGGTCAGGTTCGACAATAGCGAGCGTATCACCGGCGTTCGAGAAGCGTCAAGAAAGCGCGCAGCGTGTCGCGCAGATCGAGCAGCATTTTGCGGCTCAATAGCTCCCCGGCATTTTCATTGTGCGGCCCCGAAGAAATCGTTTCGGAGCCAGCGGCGCCATTTTCGCGAAGATGGCGGCGAGCGCCGGCGATGGTAAAACCCTCGTCATACAGCAAGCGCTTGATTTTGAAAACCAAGTCGACGTCTTCCTGCCGATATATGCGGTGGCCGCTCGGACTCTTTACCGGCTCGAGCATGGGGAATTCGCTTTCCCAGTAGCGCAGCACGAAAGGTTTCAGTTCGGTGAGGCGGCTGACTTCGCCGATGCGATAGAGCCGCTGCTCGGTGGCGGTTTGCGTTGCGGTGCCGTTGTGCGCCATGCGTGATCCGGCCTGCTTGTCACAATCCTAGCAGTTTGCCGCGCATCGCAGTAGAGGCTACTTTAGTTCAATCCTCATTCCTGCTCCGGTCGCCGCGTTTGCGGAGGCGCTGGATGAAGCGCACCGGCGTCCCGGTGAAGTCGAATTTGGCGCGTAGTTGGTTTTCGAGGAAGCGCTCGAAGCTGAAATGCAGCGGCACCTTTTGATTCGTGAAAATCAGAAATGTCGGTGGCGACGTCTTTGCTTGAGTGATGTAGTAGATGCGCACGGGGCGCGCTTTTGGCGTGCTGCCGCGCTGCAGATCGACATCTTCCTTCAGCCACCGATTCAAATCAGGCGTGGAGATGCGGCGCTTGCGGGCAGTGGCCACCAGATCGATCAGTGGATAAAGTTTTTGCGCGCGCTCGCCGGTTTTGGCGGATAGAAAGACGATTGGCGCGTAGCTGAGGAATTTCAGCTTTCCGCGGACCATTTTCTCATAGTCAAAAAGCAGCTTGCCCTTATCCACGTCATCAAATTTGTGTTTTTCGTCCGCGCCGCGCCTCGCTCTCCCCTTCGTGGTGTCTGCGTCGCGCGCGGCAGCTTGGCGCGCAGCTTGGGCAGCGAGGTCCCATTTGTTCATTACGATGACCACCGAGCGGCCGGATTCTTCAGCGTAGCTGGCGATTTGCGCGTCGCCCTGCGTAACGCCTTGCTCGCTGTCGACCACCAGCAGCGCCACGTCCGCGCGCTCGAGTCCCCGGCGCGCCATCACCACGCTGAGTTTTTCCGCCACCAGGTTCGTTTTGCCTTTGCGGCGAATACCTGCGGTGTCGACGAATCGATAAACGCGGCCATCGCGAGTCACTTCCGTATCCACGGTATCCATGGTTGTTCCGGGGACCGGAGACACAATCGATCGCTCTTCTCCAACCATGCGATTCAGGAGAGTGGACTTGCCAACATTCGGCCGCCCGATGATTGCGATTTCGGTGGGTTCACTCTCGTCCGGCGAAATCGGGCCGGGCTCGGGCGCGGCATTCTGCGCCACTGCACTCGATGGATACGCCTGCGCAATCGCGGCGTCGAGGAGATCGTCTACACCGGTGCCGTGTTCAGCCGTTATCGGGAATACGGCCACGCCCAAGCGGTGGAAAGTGGCAGCGTTGGATTCTTGCAGCGGTGAATCGACTTTGTTTACCGCGACAAAAAAAGGCTTGCCTGTGCTGCGCAAAAGGCGAGCCAATTCTTCGTCCAGCGGCGTGATCCCGGCCTGGCTGTCGACAACAAGCAAAAGCAATGCAGCTTTCTCGATGGCCACGTGGGCTTGCCGCAGGATTTCCTGCGGGATCAAGGCCTTGTCATCCGGGACGATTCCCCCTGTGTCGACAATTTCAAACAAGTGGCCGCGCCACTCCGCTTTTCCATAAATGCGATCCCGCGTAATACCCGGCTCGTTGGTCACAATCGAGCGGCGCGTTCCCGTCAGCCGGTTGAAAAGCGTTGATTTGCCGACATTGGGCCGACCCACAATTACCAGTGATGGCAGCTTTTTAGTCATGGAATGCGAGCCGCGGGCAACGTGCAAGAATTCGGGCAGCAATGCAACGCTCCACTGTAACGCATTAGAGAAGAAGTCGGAAACAGCACCGCTGGCGGGACCTAGGCTTTCGAATTGACTTTGGGCTTAGGGGTTTGCATAGGCTTCTTGGTAGCGCGTTTGCTGGTGTACAAAGCTTCGTCGGCTCGGGCTAGCAATTCCTCCGGCCGATCTCCCATCTCGTAATCTTTCCAACCAGCGGAGAAAGTGACTGGGATCTTCTGACCCTGCCAGTCGAGCTCAAAGGAGTTAAGGCGTTTCAAGACAAGTTTGAGTTGGTCCAGAGTGCACTCGGGAAGCACGACAAGAAACTCGTCGCCCCCCAAACGGACAGCCAAGTCTGATCCGCGGATGACCTTATTCAGACGCGACGCAAACTCCTGCAAGACCTGGTCGCCTGCGGGGTGGCCGTACGTGTCATTGATCTCCTTAAAATTGTTTAGGTCCAGGGCAAGCACGGTTAGGGGGTGACCGCGACGCTCGGAGCGAGCGACCTCAGCGGCGAGGCGCTGCTCGGCAAAACGGCGATTGTAGAGGCCGGTCAGAGGATCAATCATGGCCAGGTTGCGGAGGATATAGTAATGATCCTGTTTCTCGAGGAGCTGTCGACGCAGACGTTTGATGAGAATTTCCTGGTAAATCGTATAGATGTTGAAAAGCACGATCAGAGTGATCAGGCCGAAGAGAGCTTCGGTCACCTTGATCTTGAAGAATGTTTCCGCGCCGGTCAGAAGCGCCGGGAGGGCAAGGGAAATTACAGCAAAAGTAAGAAGGAGAATGACGAAGACTGAGTAACCGCGCACCCACCAGTCGCGTTTTTCAATGCGTCGGCGCTCCTCCGCCAGTTCCTTGGCGCTGGTTTCCGTGGAAGAAGGCAGCGGCTGGAGGTGAGTCGCGTCGTTCATCGCGTCAGCACGGATAAATGGCCAAACTCAATCTATCCAACTTAGGGCCTGAGTGTCTGGGGGTCAACACGGATTGCAGGCGACATAGCACGATAGTTACTGCCCGAATGCGAAACGAGCCATCCGTCGACTGCGTGGAGGTCGAAGGAATAAAGCCTGTGTTTATAGTGGCTTAGAATATCGGCCAGCTGTACGGAAGTTCAGGCTGGACGGTACCGTTGGACCATTGGCCGGAGCATTGTATGGCTGCAAAATGCCGGAGTTGCGAAAGGCAAGAAATGCTCTCACTCTTCATCCTCGTGTTCTCAGGTTTTGCGCTGATAAGGTTCGCCGTATCCCAATGGCGCGCCATTTGGATAAGCGCAGCGAACCAGCCGGTGTCTGATTCACTGCAGTTGACTGCTGGAATTGACGCTGCAGCTATCGGCGCTGGGGATTTTGGCCGCCTGATGAATCTGTGCGACCGGTTGTCGCCAGAGTTGAAAAAGAGCAGCCCGTGGCTCAGCGAAGTTTCAATGTACTATCGCGCGATAGCGAGGCTTGAGCAGGTCAGCAAGGCCAAGGTTCCCAGCATCTCGACTTGGGCCTCGCGCGAGATGCAGACCTGCGCACGTTACGTCGCGGTCCTTCTGGATCAAAACTTGGCCATGAGTCTCGACCGGCGGCTGGCTGCTCGAGCGAATTAGCCCCGATACTCTTTGCGTCGTCAAAAACCGCACGTTGGAAACTCGGCCACCACTTAAATGATGGAGCCGACCACGAGCAGCAGCACACAAAGCAGAATCCCCTTTACGATCCACATGAGTCCATCCGCCCGAGCCTGCGTCCGAACCTGAATTCGTTCACCGCGTCTTCCTCTGCGGCATCTAGCTCTCGTGCGGTGCCGCTCTCGACCGCAAAAACATACCATCCGGCACCATGCGGCGTAGCACATTTGGCCGCGTCGATCAGAGTCCGGTGTTCGTGTTGACAGCGGCGGTGACTCCAACTCTCTGTCCAAGCCGCTTCGTAATGAAGATTGAGGAACCTGAAACGGCCACGCAGTGACGCGAGAATTTCGGAGAGCACAAGAGGTACTTGCTGAGTCATCCCGGTCAGCCTATAGCCTAGCTATACTAGGTCCGGAGCGCCCAAATGTCTACTTAACCGCAAACATCTCATTACGGGCGGATTGCAGCGTCCCAATCTCCGCAGGTTCAGGCGACTCAAGCGTCGTTACGCTAAAAAGACCGCCATTCGTCACCTTCTGCTGCTACCCATCACCGTACCTGCGTGCGACCATTGGATCCGGAGCCCGCATCGCATATGAGCCAATCGAGGCCCAGCCGGGTCGGAACGTTCCCCGTAATCCACTCCAAATCTTGAACTTACAAGTTTACTATTGACATACGTCCAAATCTGTGGTACTCTTTCGCGTGTTAATTGAAACAATTCCCGCCTGCAGTCTGCCCCAACCCTTTTGTTTTCATATTCTTGCGGCCTCTTGGCTCTCTTTTTTCGATGCTCTTCCTTTGTTTTTAGTGGCTTGCAGCCTCTTTTTGCAAAACACCCGGGGTGGGGGTATCTCGTCACACCTCGCTTTTGGAATCAGCAACATACAGTCTCTTTCTACGCCCGACTTCTGCTACAGTGCGGGGGCATTGCAATGTGTAATTTTTGCGGGGTTTCCCGCGTACTAGTCTATGGATGCGCCGAGACCAGAGCGGATGAGCGCGCCGGGAAAGACCGAGCCTACTGAGGCGATTACACGGGCGCGGACAGGGGATGCCGATGCCTGGGGAGTGCTTTACCGGGAGTACGCATCCGCGATTTTCCGCTTTTGCCGGAGGGCGCTGCCGACTCGGGAAGATGCCGAAGACGCCACGATGGATATTTTTGCGAAGTTGATGCGCGATAACAAGCTGCTCCAATACGACCAGAGCCGGTCGTTTTCAGCGTGGCTTTACAAAGTGGCGGCCAACCATTGCTGGGACGTGCTGCGGCGCCGCAAGACACGCCAAGATAAAGAGACCGAGGATTTGGAGAATGTGCCGCTGGAGCACCCGGATCCAAATCAATTGGACAAGCTGATTGAACAGAGAACCAGCGAAGAGGTGCGGCGCGCGCTGGACAAACTGGGAGCGCGCGCACGCATGGCGCTCGTGATGCGCTACTACTCGGATATGAGCTACGACGAAATTGCTGATGCGCTGGGGGTGCGGCGCGCCTTTGTGGGCGTCGTACTGCTGCGCGCGCGGCATGAACTGCGGCAGGCGCTGGGACAAGGCGGCGCGCTGGCCGCGGGAGGGACCTCGTGAGGGCAGCCGATAATTTATCGGGCGACGCAGAGCAGCATCTCGACGAAATGACCTGTTTGTTGTATATCGAGCGGCAACTGGACCGCGCGCGTGCGCAAGAAGTTTCCACGCACACGCAGGAATGCGCCGCATGCCGTACTTTGCTGCGCGCCCTTGAGCGCGAATCGCGTTTGTTGACGCGAGCCATGCTGGAGGAAGAGGACGCGCTGCCCGCCAGGCTGGCGAGGTTTCAGGAACGTGCGGGCCGGTCGATGCAATGGATTTGGACGGTAGCGTTTGGGCTGGCCGCAACGGGAGTGTACGCGCTGTATACCACTTACATTGGGCCCCTCCAGCAGCAATTGGAAGAAGCGGGACTTGGAGGCTCGAGCCTTTTGAGCTTACTGATTTTTCAAGGCGCCTTCTGGAAAGGATGGCAATCGATGATCGCATTGTTGGAGGTGGTGGCGCTGGTGACGCTGGCGGGATTCGCCGTGGCGTTCTTCCGCAAGCGAGTGCGCCGGGGTTCGGCGCTGGCGCTGGTGCTGGCGGGGTTCTGCGCGGCGCTGTTGCTGCAGCCTGTGTCGGCCTTGGCGTCAGAGATGCGCAAGGGTGAATCTGTCGGCGTAGCTTCAGACGAAACGATAAAGGGAGACATTTTTCTGTTTGGCGATCGTGTGCGAATCGAGGGAACAGTAGATGGTGACGTGTTTCTTTTCGGGCATGACGCTACTGTAAATGGGCATGTGAAGGGCGATGTCTTCGCCTTCGCGCAACTACTGCAAGTGAACGGACAGGTGGACGGAAATATCCGCGCATTTACCAACACCATGACTATCCGTGGAACCGTGGGAAAAAACGTTTTGACCTTCGATGACGTGGTGAATCTCGAATCGTCGGGCAAGATCGGCGGAAGCTTGACCATATTTGTGGAGAACCTGAACCTTGAAGGGAGCGTCGGTCGCGACTTGCTGATTTATGGGAAGCATCTGACGTTGTCGGGCAAGGTCGACGGCGCAATCCAAATGAAGGGAGAGCTTCTGACTATCAACTCGTCCGCGCAAGTTGCCGGTCCTATTCATTATCAGGGACACAAGGAAGCGGAAGTTTCGCCCCAAGCCAAACTAGCTTCGCCGGTCGAGTACCGCAAGCTGGAGCGCAAGCCGAAGTATATGGAAGGCCATTATTATGTCTGGCAGGTGATCTGGCTGGCGGCGTTCGTGCTCTTTGGCTTGGTGCTGTTCCAGCTAATGCCGCAATTTACGAGGGAAGCGGTGGCGAATGCGGAGCGCTATGGTGCGTCGTTTGGTTTGGGCGTGCTGGTATTTTTTGGCATACCCATCGCCGCCGTGATTGCTTGCGTCACAGTAGTGGGATTGTTTGTGGGCATCTCGACATTCTTCATCTGGTACGCGTCCTTGTATTACGCGCAGTTAGTCGTCGGAGCCTTGGTTGGTCAATGGTTGATGGGCCGCACCAGCGAAACCTGGCCGCTGATCGGCCGGATGGTGGTGGGTATCGTGATTGTGCGCCTGGCTACTGTCATTCCCGCAGTCGGCGGATGGATTAAGTTTGCGGTGATCGTGTGGGGACTGGGCGCAACTTCGCTAGCGCTCTATAACCGTTTCCAGCCGACGATAGCGAACACGCCATCCACACCCTACACCCCGCCGCCGCTGCCGCCGAATACGACAGTGGGTGGCATGCAGCCCGCTTAAGAAAAATCTAAACACAAAGAAAAGCGCAGAGGTCACAGAGAAAAATTCGAAAAAGGAACGGGCCAGCCCGATTTAACTCGGGTCGGCCCGTTTCGCCTTTGCGGAGGCGGTGAAAATCGCTAAGGGACACGGACCTTGGCGGCGCTGAAGGGCATCGCCGTTCCCTGGCCAAAGTAAAGCGCCCTGATGGAAACAGTCTGGGGATTGCTGAGAGCGGTCCCGGAACTGACACCATCGAAGATGGTCGCTGGGGTTGACGGAGGTGCCCCCAGCGTGAGTTCCACCAAGGGCTGAGTCGAGAGGCCAAAAAATGACGGCAGGTTTTGGATGTTGAAACTGGCTTGCGTTCCCGTCGCGGCCACCGTGCCGGAGACGCGCGCAAAGCGCAGGTACACCGTGTCGACGTTGGCAGTTGCGGGAGTGCTGCCGGAAGCGGCGGTGAAGGCGGTTACGTGTACGGAAAGAGTTTGCCCGGGCAGAAGTATGGATGCATCGGTTCCGGTGAAATTGTTTACAGGCGCTGTGAGCCCTTTCGTGTCCACCAGAAATGGCTTCGGACTCGCCAAGGTGACTTTCACTTGCGAACCGAGAGATGCACTCGAGCCGATCAAACTACCCGAACTCACAAGCACCAGATCGTTAGCCACCAGAGTAAATTGCGTGGGAGAGGAAGCCGTGGCGGTGACGATGCCTTCGATCCAATCTCCTGTCGTGGTCGACAACGGATCGTATTCGAGCAGGGTGAAGGTGCCGTCCGAATTGAGAACGGTGTCCAGGCTGGCGACTTGGCCCTGCACAATGCAGGAGGAAAACGAGAGACTCAGGTTAAAGGCGGTGCAGTTGGGCGAAAATACGGTAGAGGAGTTCGCGACGGCGGTGAGCGAGCCGCGCGTGGCCGTATGCACCGTGACGGACTGCGTCGTGGCGTTGACGGCGGTGACTACTCCGGTGACATCTTCCACAAAGTCGAGCTGTCCCGCGGCAATGCTGCTGGGACTTGGCGGCAGGGCGTGAGCGCTCAGCACGTTAGTGGCGCCGAGATTCACGGCGGTGACCACTTGCGAGGCGTTTACGGTCAGCGCGTTTGCCAGATTGAAATTGATCGCCAGTCCGGTTTTTTGGCTTGCGGATAACGTCAGAGGGAATGGCGCGGAGGTGATTTTTGGCGTCGCCGCCGCTCCACCGGAAATAGTGGTGACGCTGCCGGCGGCGCAACCCGTGTTGCCCTGCGTTTGCGTGCAAAAGCTGACCAGTGGATTCGAAATACTGACCGTGACACTGGCATAGGGGCCGGCAGGGACCGTCGCCGATATGCCAAGAAAGACCGAGTCGCTCTGCAACTTGGTGAGATCGACGCCGAAACTAGTGGCGTTCAGCGGTACGTTTACATTGGTCCCAGTCGCTGAAGTCAGCGTAATGGTGTTGATGTCGACAATGAACGACAGAAGGTTCGTATTGGGCGGCGGGGTGAGCGGCGCTGCCGTCAAGGTCAGGCTCAGAGTGGCGGTGCCGCCTCCACAATTGACGGTGCAGGGCGGAGTTTTCGACGCGCCGCTGCACGAAACCAGCGACACAGCCGACAGCAAAAGCAGTGTAGTAAAAACCTTACGGAAGTTCATGGGCCCCCAAGCAGGATGTGCCGAGCCTAAGGCGGGCAAAGGCACCAACGTCCCAAGTACGACTTTATCGCCTGCCTGCGAAGAATAGATGCAAAAGGAGAGCAGATTGTTCAACTGCTAAATGCGGACCCCCGGAACTCGATTGCACAGAGGGCCGGAGACCGCGTCCCCAGCCCTTCGCGCTTGAGCATCCAGCGTTGTCACCGCTTGCGGACTTTGTCCGCGATGAGTTGTGGCGGATTGGCGCCATCCTTGAACAGCAGGCCCCGCACGGAAACGACGTTCTGATCGGCCAAGCCACTGACTCCAGATACTCCTTCGAAGTCCGTGGCACTGGAGGTTTGCACGCCGATGGTCATAATGCCCGCGCCGGTGAAGAGCCCCGGCAGGCTCGCGATAACAAAGTTGGGAGGCGCGGGTGCTCCGGTGACGTTTGCGGTTAGCTGCGTTTTCCGCAGACGCACACGATTGGTGGTTAGGGCGATCGGGGGAGCAGCGGTCACGGGCGCCGAGGCACGTATCTGCAGCACCTGACCTGGCAGGAGTTGCGAGGTGTCGGTTGCCGCAGTGAACGCTCCCTGTAAGGCGCTCGGTACGGAAAGTCCGTCCGATTTCACTTCAAACGTTGGATTGGTGAGCGTTACCGCAACGGGATTGCCCACGCTGACGTTGTTGACGTTTCGCAGCTCGCCGAGGACAACCATCTCGAAGTGTGTAGAGTCGTCGATCTTAAAGACCGCGCCGACCAACTCGTCGTCCACAGCGTCATCTTCAAATTCGATTTTTCTGGCCACCATCGCGCCGCCGGCCATCACCTCGATGTCCACTTTGATGACGATGCCGTTTTGCAAGCATGTAAAATTGTTGGCGGCACAGTTTTCGAATTCAAACTCGGTGTTCATGCCAGCCTGAATCGAAAAGTCGCCGTTGGCGGTGTGCAACGTGAAAGTCTTGTTGGTAGCGTCGAGATTCTGGACCACTCCCATCAGATCATCCACATCGTCGAGATGATCCGCGGGGCGCCCCGGAAGCGGAAGCTGTGTAAGGCTCACGGCGCCAGAGGCATTGAAGTCCAGGCTCAACGCATTGGTCACCAGTTTGGCAACGTTGACATCTACCTCAAATCCGACCGGGGCGCCGCTTTGGATCGTGATGGGAAACGGCGGCCCGGAGAAGTTGATATTGCCCGTGGCTGTCGGCTTCAGTTCGCACACCGAATTGTTCGCGCAACTCCCGATGGCGGCGCCGCTCTGGTTCAGAATCGTGAGCTCCGGATTCGTCAAGTTCACGGTAATGCTCTGATAAGTTCCCGGCGGAACGTTCACCGTGGAGAGAAAGGCAGCGTCCGTTTCGAGCTGTTTTACCTCAATCTTCAGTGGATTGGTGACCAACGCATAGTTGCCGGGATTCAGCACGGCGCTGTTCACCGTGAGCTCCAGAGACAGCACTGTCACGCCCGCGGGCGGAGTATCCTTCACGGTCAGCGTCACCGCAGCTCCTTGCGCGCCGGGACCGGGAGGAGGCTGCATTGATGAATATGAATTGCCGCATCCGTTTAGTAAGAGAGCGAGGAAGCCGATAGCGAGCGAAGCGAATTTATGAGCGTCCATAGTGGGCACCCCAATTTAGCTTTTAGATTAAAAACGGGAACTCGAGCACTGGGCTTGGTTTCTACGATGCCAAGCGGCTCCCGTGGGTTGTCACGGTCGTGTCATGCCCGTGTCATTCTGTGTGCTATCTTTGGCGGGATGAGAACTGTCCTTTGGGACAGTGAGATGGGAACGATTTGGCGAAACGCGAAACAACCGCAGTCACCAGTGATGGCTCTGCAGTCCAGCGACAGAAGCGCTCGAACGAGCGGCGATATGTCCCGCTTGACGGGGAAGGCCCACAGCGCCCCGACGATTCGGCCGTAGAGAACGCAGCCATCGAGGAAAAATCGCAGCCGAGCATGCAGGAAGTTTTCGGCCCAGGTGGATTGCTCGAACGATGCATGATCGGCGGCTACGAGCATCGCCGCGCGCAGCTCTTAATGGCGGAGTTGGTGCAGGACGCCTTTGAATCCCGTCATCACGTCGTAGTAGAGGCCGGGACGGGCACCGGGAAGACGCTAGCGTATTTGCTACCGGCGATCTGCAGCGGGCGTCGCGTCGTCATTTCCACCGCCACTAAGTCCTTGCAAGAGCAGCTCTATCAAAAAGATATTCCATTTCTGCAAAAGCACTTCGCCCCGGAGTTAAAAGTCGCGGTGATGAAGGGGCGGTCCAACTTTTTGTGCCGCGCGAAACTGCATCAGATTGCCGAGCAGCCCATCCTCAAGGGCATGGAAGAGATGGATGCCTTTCGGCAAATTCAGGAGTGGTCCAAGCTGACCGAAACGGGAGACCGCGCCGAGCTCACGTTTTTGCCCGACGATTCGGAGTTGTGGACGCGAATCGACGCGCGGCGCGATACCTGCACGGGGCAGAAATGTCCGGAATTTAAGCAATGTTTCATCACCGCTATGCAGCAGCGCGCCAAAGAAGCGGATCTGATCATCGTAAATCATCATTTGTTTTTTGCGGACCTCGCCCTCAAGCAAGACGACTTCGGCAGCATCCTGCCGGAGTATTCGGCGGTGGTGTTTGATGAAGCGCATGAGATGGAGGATGTAGCCAGCGATTACTTTGGCCGGCAGATTTCAAACTATCGTTTCGAGGAACTGGCGCGCGACGCGGATATCAGCATGCGGCTCCTGCACCTCGGGACACCCGCGCTGCTGCGGCGAACGCAGCGGATTCGCGAGCGCAGCCGCGCGTTTTTTGACGCGTTCCCCGCGCGCGATGGCCGCTATCCCTTTGAAAGAAACGACCGCGAGGCGTTCCTGGAGCAGCATCGCGAAACCTACGACGCTCTGGTGAGTACGCTGAAGGGACTGGAAACCGAATTTGCGGCGATGCCGCAGAAGCCGGAAGAGTTGTTGCGCATCTCGCGCAGGAGTTTCGAGATCCGCCAGGAACTGGCGTTTCTTTTTGAATCGCACGAGCGCAATTTCGTCTACTGGTACGAGCGCCGAAACAAGGGCGTGTTTCTGGCTGCCACGCCGATTGACGTGAGCCAAGTTCTCCGCGCCCGGCTGTTCGAACAATTCGATTCCATCGTTTTGACATCCGCCACACTCACGGTTGCGGGGCGCTTCGAGTATATCCGGCAACGCTTGGGACTCGATCACGCTAAGGAAGGAGCGCTGCCGCCCGAGTTTGATTGGGGAAAGCAGGCGCTGCTGTACATGCCCCGCGCCATTCCAGACGTGCGCAATCCCGCATTTTCGGAGGCCGCCGCGGACGAAATCGTGAAATTGCTCGAGCTCAGTCAGGGGCGCGCATTTTGCCTGTTCACCAGTTATTCGCAGATGAACGATTTGTTCGAGCGCGTGCGCGGGCGTGTGTCGTTTCCGTTGCTGCTGCAAGGCACGGCGCCAAGATCGGCCCTCCTCGAGCGATTCAAGAATACGCCGGGCGCGGTTTTGTTTGCCACATCTAGCTTCTGGCAGGGTGTCGACGTGCCTGGGGATCAGCTCTCTTGCGTGATTGTGGATCGTCTGCCTTTCGCGGTGCCCACCGATCCCATTGTCGCCGCGCGAGTGAAGGCCTTACAGGAAGATGGGCGCAACGCATTTTCGGAGTTCCAGGTGCCGCAAGCAGTGCTCGCGCTGAAGCAAGGGTTTGGGCGGCTGGTTCGGACGAAGACCGATCGGGGCGTGCTCGCGCTGCTCGATAGCCGGATTCAACGGATGGCGTATGGTAAAATTTTCTTGGAGTCTCTCCCGGGATACTCGACGACCCAGGAATTAGGGGACGTCGCGAAGTTTCTGGAAGGGCAATAAGAGCAAGCGTCAGCGTTGAGCCCAGAAAAGAACAAACTATGTTTCAAGTTAGTGTGGAAGAGACATTTTCGGCAGGGCACGCGCTTCGTGGTTATCGCGGCAAGTGTGAGAACGTGCATGGACATAATTATCGCGTTCGCGTGACGGTACAAGGGCCACAGCTCGATTCCATCGGCTTACTCTGCGACTTTACAGAATTGAAGAGAGTGATTCGGGACATCATCGGCGGCCTTGACCACCAGTTCATCAACGATTTGGAGCCGTTTCGCAACGTGAATCCGTCGGCGGAAAACCTTGCGAAATATTTTTACGATGAGGTCACCGGTCACGTGAAAGAATTGCCCGCCGGCGCGCGGGTTACCGATATCGTGGTGTGGGAGACGGACACCGCCAGTGCCCAATACCGTCCCGGGAAATAGCAGAGCGACGCAACAGAACGGAGCTGTGATCCAGCCGACGGCGGGCTCCCGGCCGGCAAATTTCATGTTCATCACCGAAATTTTCAAATCGATTCAAGGCGAAGGCACGCGTGCCGGGCTCCCCTGTATCTTTGTCCGGCTGACGGGATGCAATTTGCGGTGCACGTGGTGCGATACGGCCTACGCCTTTCACGGCGGCAAGAAGATGAGCGTTGACGCGGTGCTAGCGCGCGTCGATGAGCTTGCCGGGCGGCGCGACGGTGCGAACGCCTCCCGTGCAACAGTGCCGCTTGTGGAATTAACGGGCGGCGAGCCGCTGTTGCAAGAGGAAATCTATCCGTTGGCGGAGAAACTACTGGCCGCAGGCTACACCGTGCTGATCGAAACCAGCGGTGAGCGGTTTGTTGGACAGTTACCGCAAGAGGTCATCAAGATTGTGGACGTGAAGTGCCCGGACTCAGGAGAAGCGGATACCTTCGAGATGAAGAATCTCGACGCCATGAGCACAAATGATGAGGTAAAGTTTGTCCTTTCAACGCGGCGCGATTATGAGTTTGCACGCGACTTCACCCTACAACATCAGCTCACGCAGAGAGTGCGTTCCGTGCTGTTTTCCCCGGTGTTCGACGATCCGGAAGGCAAGTGGCAAGGATTGCAGCCGCGCGCTCTGGTGGAATGGATTCTTGCCGACGGATTGCCGGTGCGGCTCGGGTTGCAGCTTCACAAGTTTGTCTGGGACCCGGCCACCAAGGGTGTTTAGCAGCAAAGACGCGTACGAAGATTTTTATGGACAACAAGCAACGACAAGCCGTGGTGCTTCTGAGCGGGGGAATGGACTCCTGCGTCACGGCTGCCATCGCACGCGAACGCCACGGTGCCGGGAGCCTCGCCGCCCTCCATCTGAGCTATGGGCAGCGCACCCAGGAACGCGAGCGCCGCGCGTTCACGGATGTCGCCGACTTGTACGGAATTCGCGAGCGACTGGTCGTGCAACTGGACCATTTCCGCACCATAGGCGGCTCCGCTTTGACGGATCGGAAGATTGCCGTGCCCGAAGATGAGTTGGGCGTTCCGGGACCCCATGGGAACATTCCTGTGACCTACGTGCCATTTCGCAACGCGCATTTTCTTTCCGTGGCAGTTAGTTGGGCTGAAGCCATCGGCGCGGAGGCTGTGTACATTGGCGCGGTTGCCGAGGATAGCTCCGGCTACCCGGACTGTCGGCCCGAGTATTACTGGGCATTTCAGGAATTGGTGAAGGTTGGCACACGGCCAGAAACGAACATCGAAATCGTCACCCCGGTCATCAAATTGAAGAAGAGCGAGATCATTCGGCGAGGCGTCGAGCTCGGGGCTCCGCTGCATTTGACGTGGTCCTGCTATCAGAGCGAAGATGCAGCATGTGGCGCTTGCGACAGTTGCTTGCTGCGCTTGCGAGCGTTCGCCGAAGCTGGAATACCCGATCCGATTCCTTACCGGCGAACGGTGGCAGCGAAGCCTTGAGCTTGGCATCGGGTCAGGTTTGGAGATAATAGGCGCACGTCAGCGGAAGACGGGTAGGCTCTCGACTGGTAAAGGAGAATGGGGCATGAAGCTACGTTGGAAAAGGAATTCGTTGGCGATGTCGATGGTTCTATTCGTTGCCATCGCGTGCGCGTTCGCGCCGAAGGCCGCGGCGCAGGACGGCGTGGTCACCGGGCAGATTCTCGATGTGACCGGCAAACCCTGGGCGGACCTGGCAATCCAGGCCATAAGCGATCAAGGCGCGAAGGCTGACACCAAAACCGACAAGGACGGCAATTTTACCATTCGCGGTCTGCGAAATGGCGTCTACACCGTTGCCTTGCAACTGCCGGCCCCCAATAAGCCTTATGAAGTAAAAGTTCGCGTTTCGGGCTCAGACACTCCAAAGGTAAATCTGAATTTCAAAGACGTCGTCGCGAAGCAAGGCGCCGAATTCGCCGAGGCGCAAAAGAAGCAGGAAGAAGAGCGGCAAAAATTCCAGGGGATGAAGGCGCACTTCGACGCGGGTGTGGCTTTTCTGAATCAAGCCGGTCAAGCCAAGGCCGATCTGACAAAGGCTCCGGCGGACCAGCGTGACGCGATGAAACAGCAGGTGAAGGATCTATCCGACAAAGCCGTGACGGAGCTGGAAGCGGCAAAAGCCGCAGCCGGCGAAAAGGATGCCAACCTTAACCTGGTATGGGCGCGTCTGGGCGATGCCTACGATGCTGACGGCCGCACCGAAGACGCCGCCAACGCGTACAAGCAAGCTATCGAGCTGAAACCCTCGGCGGCTTACTACAATAATCTAGGCGGCATCTATGGTCGCGCAGGCAAGATACCTGAAGCGATGGCTGCGTTCAGCAAGAGCGCGGAACTTGATCCGCAAAATGCCGCGCAGGCCTATCGCAACGGCGGAATCACTCTCTACAACGTGGGAAAAATGAAGGAAGCCGTCGAGCCGCTGAAGAAAGCAACGGAGCTCGATCCCAAGAGCGCGCAAGCCTGGTATCTGCTGGGTGCCGCGCTGGTCGGTTCCATGGATTACAAACAGGTCGGCAGCAAGTTGGAAGTTATTGTGCAGCCCGGCACGGTGGAGGCGTACCAGAAAGCCGTGGAGCTGGACCCCAACGGTGCCTACGGTCAGCAAGCCAAGCAAGGCCTGGAAGCCCTGCAACAGATCGCCCCGGGCATCGACACGAAGCTAAAGAAAAAGAAGTCCTGACTATAAATTTAGCGGAAAACGTGGGGCCGACCAGGCATGTGCAGGTCGGCCCATATCTCTTTGTATCCCTATCTGGCACGGCGGCAAATTGCGGCGGCAAAGGTCCCGAGTCGATCTGCGTGCGTCCTTTTTGGCAACAGCCTTGCCAATACCCATTGAAAGGAAACGCTGAACTCGGCTAAAGTGTTAAGTAAGGTCCGTGCGTGATTAATTGCGTCCGGCAAGCATTTTCAGTCATCTAAGCGTCCAGCAGTCGTGTCAAAAGCAGAGAAATAGAAAACTCAGGGCGAAAGTCCCCAGCCTAGCACCAAGGTTTTCTTGAGCCACGTAACGGTAGAAGGAGTGAACGTGAGGACTCTAAGACCTTCCACTATCTGCCAGGGACTCGCGATTGTAACCATTCTGACGGCGGCAGCGTTCTGCACCTCGCATCGTGTGGTTGCCCAGTCGGGGCCAGCGAGGCTAGGGTTACCCCAAGATTGGAGTCACCGCCACGTTGTTTTCAGCAGCACTCAGGATATTCCACTGCTTATTAAGGTCAGGCAGGATCCTCGTGTCCTGCACCAATGGCTGAGGCACAATCCGTTGCTTGCAAGCCACGCGAAAGTCACGCCGATTCAACAACCCCCGGGCGAGTTTCAGACTGCTGAGCCAGCCTCCGAAATTGACGGCGCAGTTGCCTCTGAAAGAGGAGTCGATTGGAGTGTTAGTTTGGGTGGTGTAAATAGCATCCTGCCTCGGAACCAGTACCCCGCCAAGTACAGCTTCGACGTTAATGCCCCGCCGGACTGCGTGAACGACTACGTGGTGTTTCCAACGAATCGAGTCGGGGCTTTCAATCAGGCAACCATTGTTGCCTTCAACAATCTATATAGCACGCAAAACGGTGTGCTACCGGCTGGTCTATGCGGTAGCAATGGACCTTCCGTCAAATGGTCGTACAACACCGGCGGACTGATCAGGAGCTCACCTTTGTTGTCGCTTGACGGTACAAAGGTCGCGTGGGTTTCCAGGATCAACGGAATCGTCCATGTGCTTACCATTGGCACGACTGGAAGCAACGGTACTTCCGTCACCGCTCCTGCCGTTCCAGGAACGGGAAACAACGCCGTCGATAAGAGAGTGACACTCAACGGCGGGCCCCGCGTAACCCAATCTTCGTTGTTTGTGGACTATTTCAATGACGTCGGCTACGTAGGGGATGATCGCGGAGTACTACACAAAATCACTGGAGTATTTAACGGCACACCGGCTGAAGTAACCACCGGAGGCTGGCCGGTCCCTGTGTCTGCGGCTGCGGCAACGCTCAACGCACCTACCTTCGATTCCGTTTCGAAGAACATTTTTGTCACGGACGGCTCCGGACATCTCTCCTATGTCCAAGATGTAGGCAGTACGACCGGCACCTGCGTAATAAGCGGTGCGCCGCCGTGTCTAGGTTTCCCAGTCATCGCGGTCAGTTCCGGAAGTGCCATTATGGACTCCCCTGGGCTCGACCCCGTGACCGGGAGGGTCTTCACTGAAACGGCTGCTAGCGGCACGAACGCGCAGATTGTACAGACGGACACGGCGCTAGGTAACGTAGTCAGGGTGAACGTAGGCCAGCAGGATGCCGCACACCCCTTGCATAGCGGAGGTGTTGACATCAACTATCTGAATAACGTCAGCACAGGTTTTTACTATGTGTGTGGTAAGGCTCCCGGGAATATGAATCCGACCCTGTACAGAATCGGCTTCAATGCGGCGGGTGTAATGAATTCCGCTCCAGACGCTGCCAGGCTGCGGCTCGCTCGCGCCGCAGCGGAATGTTCGCCGATCACTACGATTTTCAATACCGGCTCGATCCCTCAGAAGGACTGGTTGTTCGTAGGTGTGAGCACCCGCTGTGGTAACATACCTGTCTTCCCCGGCGGCTGCGCCATGTCTTACGACATCACCAATGGAATACCAACCGTGTTGACGGCCGCTGTCGCGGAAAGGAACGGGACCAGCGGTATTATCATAGACAACGTAAGTACGGCCGCCCAGGCTTCTAACATCTACTTTACTAATGAGGGGACTGCGCCAGCGGCCCAGCCCTGCGGGGACGGGTTAGCTGGGGGTTGCGCGGTCAAGCTGACACAGTCCGGTCTGAAATGAATCGAGGACCCAATGAATTCCTTGGACCCGAAAAATGAAAAGATACGCTCGACTAGTGAGCCAGAGCAAAAAGCGAAAAAGCCCTATTCTAAGCCGGCATTCCGCTTTGAGCGTGTCTTTGAGACCTCGGCTCTATCGTGTGGAAAGGTCAATCAAACTCAGCGTTGCGGGCTTACAGGAAAGTCCTGACGCAGGCAGAGCCGCGCCGAGAGGAGTGCCAATCACAACGCGCAATGCCGTGGGTTGTCAGTTAGTCTCGGAAGTGTTGTATCTTTCCGGCACGGCACGGGTTCGGGTCTTCGGAAGCAGTATGTTTCCCTCCGTTCTGCCTGGCGACGTCCTGGTTGTTGGGCGAGAAGGACTAAACCAAGCAGTCTCCGGCGACATTGTTCTCTTTATCCGAAATAACCGCCTCTTCGCGCACCGTGTGATTGGCCAGCGCAATCGAGACGATGTCACCTGGCTCGTGACCTGTGGAGACTCACTGGCTGAAAATGATCCACCAGTATTCCGTCACGAGTTGCTGGGACGTGTAAATTCCATTGTCCGCGGAACAAGACAAATTGACCCTCGCGCAACCCTTTTTGGACGGTTGACTTCTATCCTTCTGAGGAATTCACATCTTTTGACAAAATGCTTCTTATGGCTGCTCTGCCGCGCTCGCTCGAGAGGAACGACCGAATGTCTAACGTAGCGATGGCGCGTGTTCAGGCTGTCGTCGTTGAAATTGGCGGCACGCCCATCCGCCTTTGCGCGAATAGCGCTTCCTTCCTCGGCTTGGCGCAGGACCGCTATAGCGGCTTTTTGAGTCCCGCTACCCAAGCACCCATAAACCTGACCGTGGATTTGGCTCCGCGCCCTAATTTCGCACAGGAAGACATTCGTGTTGCACGTCAAGCCGGGCGATGGTCTGCCGAGCGCGCGGACTTCAGGCTCGAGTGGGACCCTAAAACGAAGTTCGGCAAGCTTCAACTGGGACTCAATGCTTATTCTTTGGACGCCGCACTGCGTATCCTGCATACACTTCTCCTCGCCGATCAAGGGGGATTTCTCTTGCACGCCGCGAGCGCCGTGCGAAATCGCCGCGCCTTTTTGTTCTTTGGTCCGTCTGGTTCCGGCAAAACAACCTTGGCTCGGCTGGCGCCTCCCGACGCAACATTACTCACTGACGAGATTTCCTACCTACGCGAAGATGGCGAAAATTATTTGGCTTACGGGACGCCGTTCACTGGCGAACTCGCAAAGTCGGGAGAGAACATCTCCGCACCCATAGCAGCGCTCTATCACTTGGTGAAAGGGCCGGCAAACCGGTTGACGCCTATGAAACCCGGGGATGCCGCTCGGGCCCTTCTCCAGAGTGTTTTGTTTTTTGGCGAGGATCCCAATTTGGTGAAGCTGGTTTTTCAATCCGTGTGTGACCTCGTTTGCCAACTGCCGGTCTATCGGCTAGAGTTTGTGCCAGATGAAAGTGTTTGGGACCTGGTCCAATGAGAGCTTGCTACATTGCCAAGAGCCCCATGGCCGCCTCGCGTGAGCTTGGCGGTGAAATGATCATCATGTCTGCAGTCGACTCCACGCTGTTCACGCTGAACGACGTGGCTTCCTTAATCTGGAAGTCTGCCGATGGCGCGACATCGCTTCAAGAAATCGTCGAAAGCAAGGTCTGCGCCGAGTTTGATGTCGATCCTTCCGTCGCTTTCGCTGATGCCGAGCGCTTGGTAGGCGAACTGGCCAAGCGTGGCCTGCTCCTTGTCGCTGATCATCCCGTCGAGCAGTCATTACACGCGGAGCGAAATTCATGACGGCGCTGATGGAAAGACTCAACTCCAGGGCGTTGGAGCTGGGTGTGCCTCTGAATGCGCACCTAGACGTCACATATCGTTGCAATGAGCGGTGCACCCATTGTTACTTAGACCATGACGACCACGGGGAAATGACTCTTGCCGAGATCAAGGATCTCCTCGATCAACTTGCCGATGCCGGAGTTTTATTCCTTACGTTCAGCGGCGGCGAAGTGCTGATGCGCATGGACTTCTTCGACATCCTAAAGTATGCGCGCCGGCTGCAGTTCTGCGTGAAAATAAAGACAAACGGCTTCATGATCCGTGAAAAAGAAGCTAACCGCATCCGCGATTTGGGCGTCCAAGAGGTCCGGATCAGCATTTACTCTCATCGTGCTGAAATTCATGACGCCATTACGAAATTGCCGGGATCGCTGAAGCGTTCCATGGCGGCCATCCGCTTACTCAGGTCTCGTGGCGTCACCGTCGCGATAGGGAATGTGTTGATGGTCCAGAATCTCAATGACTATGCGGGCGTCAAGCGGTTGGCGAACGAACTCGGGGTGCCAGTGATTACCGACCCCACCATCACTCCGAAGATGGACGGTGATCGCTCTCTTCTCCAGCTTGGTATTCGGGGATCTCAACTCCGCGAGGTGTTCCGCGATACCGAGTTGGTTGGAAACGTAGACGAGTTCTGCGCTCTCCCTGGTGCCGTCGACGATTCCGCGATGGATAACATCGCGTGCAGCGCTGGTCATACCTACTGCTACATCTCTCCGTACGGTGATGTTTATCCCTGTGTTCAGTTTCCTCTGCCTTGCGGCAACGTTAGAAAAGACAAGTTTCTGGACATCTGGCGCAACTCGACCCAGCTGAACGAAGTCCGCTCCATTCGCGCTCGAGACCTGCCCACTTGTTCGACCTGCGCTCATGTCGGAACGTGCACGCGTTGCCCAGGATTGGCTTTCATGGAAGGAAGCATGCGAGGACCGTCTTCCCTGGATTGCGACAAATCTTTCGCACGCACCGGAATTCCGTCGGCAAACATGATTGCTAAAGCGGTGCTCTCTTCGAGCCAAGATCGAGCCAGCAATTCCACGCGACCGGTATCATTTTCCAGCCTCGTCCAAATCATGATTCGAACCTAGAGTCAGCAAAGGCCGCCGCGGGAAGTCTCTTCGCTAATCCGGTTCACGGAAGGGCGCACGCCACCCGGGTGTACTTTGGCCACATCCTAGCCATGGAGAGCCTCTGCCAAGATCATCTCGAACTCGGACCGCTTCTTTTTCACCTGAATGGCAAGTCCTAGTTGCCTGCGCATCCCTTAACTCGAGCGTCGCGCGCGTGAACGCCGCTCATTACGAGCCGCTGGATTGGCCCGTGCTGCTCGCTCAAGCGGATGAGCACTCTGTGCTTCCCTCGTTGGCCGCGCGCCTTCAGGAACTCGCACCCGGCACCTCGCCTCCAGAGATCGAAACCAAGCTCCACTCCTGGCAGCGTGCGCAGGCGGTTTTCACGCTGACTTTGAACGCGGAATTATTTCAGGTTCTGGAACGCTTTGCGGCTCTCGATATTGGAGTGCTTGTTACCAAAGGTCCCGCGCTCTCCGTCCGTTGCTACGGCGACCCGGGCATGCGTCAATACTCCGACCTCGACCTCATCCTTCGCGACAAAGATATTCGACGTGCGACGCAGGCCATGCTCGACCTCGCATACGAGCCGCGTGTCCCGCTGACGGCTATCGACGCAAACAAAATTCCAGGCGAATACGCTTTCCGAAAATCCGGCACCCATCTTCTCGTCGAATTTCACACCGAGCGCACCTTTCGCTACCATCCGCGCCAACTCGACATCGAACAGCTCTTCCAGCGGCGCGCCTGCGTCACGATCGATGGCCGCGACGTCCCAGCGCTCTCGCTTGAGGACGAGCTCGTTCTCATCTGCGTTCACGGTGCCAAGCATTTCTGGGAGCGCCTAATGTGGATTGCCGACGTAGCCGCGCTGGTTTCCTCGAGTCAACCGCCGGATCTGGACCGCGCCATGGCGGTAGCCCGCGAGGTCGGCGCCGAGCGAATCCTTCGCTTGGGGCTGCGCCTTGCCTCGGACGTCCTCGGCGCCGAACTGCCCGTCCAACTCGCGGCCCGCGTGCGGTCGGACCGGGCGGTTTCGAAGCTTGCCGCGGAAATCGAGACTCGACTCGCCTTACGCGAGCCTCGAGGCATCGGGATACTGCGGCGCGCTCTCTTTCGCGTTCGAATGTGCGGCGGCTTGCTCCCTGGCGCTGCTTACTTGCTGCGCTTGTCGCTATTTCCTACCGAAGAAGACTGGACTCCAGGAAAAGAAAATCGCTCTGCATTCGTGGACGCCATCAGTAGACTCCTTCGGCTCGCGAGAAAACACAGCCGTCGCTCCAGCAATTGAACGCGCAGGAAAAAAAGGTCCGGGCACGTACACCGGACCTTTTCTGCAAAAGAAGCAGCTAAATATTCGTGCGCTGCATGATCTTGCGCTGCGTCTTCGGTGTCCGAGCCGGCAACTCCACGGAAAGAGTCACCTCGCTCTTGTTTCGCAGCACGCCAATCTTCGCCGTCTTAGCATCGTTCTGCGATGCGAGCCTCTGCCGCAGGTCGCCAAGGCTGCGCACGCGTTCGCCATTAAAACTGGTGATCACATCTCCCGCCTTCAGCCCGGCCTTCTCCGCGGGGGACCCGCTGTTCACGCTGCGCACCAGGACTCCTTCGCCGTCCGGAGCGCCGAAGAACGCACCTAGTTGCCCGCCAATGTCCTCCGCATCAATGCCCAGCCGCGGACGACCGCCCGCCAGCATGCCCATTCCTTCGCCCAAATCAATCGACGGCATCTCCGGAATCTGCACTTCGGGCATGCGAAACGCGAAGGCGCCCGGCGTCGCACCCATCCATTTAGTGTGGCGCTCCTCAGCTTTGCCAAGCGTTGCGCTCAGCGTTTGCACGCGTCCATCGCGCCACACCGTAAGCTGCGCCGCGCGTCCCGCGGGAATTTCGTGAATCATTCTCCTGAACTGCGCCGCGCCCTCCACCCGCTGCCCATTGACTTCGGTGATGACGTCCTTCTCCTTCAGCCCGGCCTTCGCCGCGGGACTATCCTTCGTCACCCCGGCCACAAACACGCCGCGCTCCGCGGGAAGCTTCAACTCCTTCGCATTCTCCGCTGTCACTTCATGCGTCTCGACGCCCAGCCAACTCGGCCCTTCTTCACCGTCAAGAACGCTGATCTGTTCGATCTCCGGATAGGGCAGCGCCTCCACATCCGCCAAAACACCCTCAGATTGCTCCAGCGCTCGCCCAACGTCTTGCAGCACGCGGTCCCCGTCAATCTGAATTCGATTCAGTTCACGCACTTTCGGAACGCGCTCCACCCTCACCGCTGGCGAAGCGTCCTCCTGCTCTTGAAGCGGTGCCGAGCGGCTTGGCAACGCAAGCAGCGCGATGGCGAGCGTCGCCATGCCTGCACTGACCCACAAAATATTTTTCCTCATCGTTGTGATTCTCCTCTTTAGCTTGGTGACTCCTTGCTTCCTTAGACGCACGTCCCGCTAAACCGTCGACCGCAAAGCCACCAATCGTATCCCTCCGTTCACCGTGTGCAACCGGATCGGCGCCCCGCCCCGGCCCAGTTTCCCGTGCATCTCGCGCGGCTTCAGCGTGCTCTCGAAAGTCACCGGCAACTCCGAGAAAAAGTTTCCATTCATACACCGCGTCTCTAGATCGGCATGCGTGTCGGCGGGCACCGCCAGCAACACAGAGCCATTCGTCGTTTCCGCAATCGCCCCGTTCTTGTCTTGAACGTGCAAAAGCTCCAGATGTACATTGCCATTAGTGGTGTGGGCGTGCACCGAGCCGCCGGCGTCGAACACGTCAATATTTCCGTTCACCGTTCTCAAATCTTCGACCCTCTCGATGCCAGACACGCGCAGCGTCCCGTTCACCGTGCCCAGATGCTCCACGTGCGCGCAATGCGGCACGCGCACCGTGTATTCCACGGCCACTTCCACTCCCTCATTCTGCGGGTACCGCGTAGCCACGGAAACCACGCCAGGTCTGGCGTCCACGTCTATCGACACAAGCTCTAGGTCCGACTCCCTGTGTTTCGCGGTCTTCACCGCGTGAATCTCAATGGTGTCGCGGTCCCAGCCTTGCACATCCACCGTGCCGTTGACGTTCTGCAGCTCAAACGAGCCGCCGGGCTGCAGCGGATAAGTTTGGTTGAATTCTTTGGTGATGCCCAGGCAAGCCGGAGCGGAAGCCGCGGCCAGCATCAAGATGAACAGCGCGGTAAAGCTAACAGACCGGCGGTGCATAACGTTTTACCTCCTTCGAGGACCGACATTCCAGAATCGAAGAACAGAACGAAACTCGTTTGTGGCACCCGGCCGGCGCTCAAAGCCTAGTGCAGTTGAAAATTAAACGTAACCGTCGAGATCACGTCCACTGGCCTGCCCCCGGTCGAAAACGGCCTAACCCGCCACTGCTTCACGGCCGCAATCGCGGCGTCCGCCAGCGTCGGCGACCCGTTAAGGATCTTGTCGACTTCGATGCGCCCATCCTTCGTCGCGCGCACTTGCAGCCGCACAATCCCTTGCACTCCGGCCCGCCGCGCGATTTCCGGATACGCCGGGGGTGGAGCCGACACCAGATGTTTCTGCAACTCATCGGGATCTTCGCGAATCCCGCCCAGGAAAGCCGTCTCCAGCGTATTCAGCCAGCGGTCTATCCAGTCGCCTCGGTCCTCCGCCTCTCTCGCAAGCTCCGAAGCGTTCCACGATTGCGATTTCTCCAATCCCGTTGAAGTCAAGTGCACCGAGTTCAACCGATCCATCAGCCGCTCTTTTTGCTCTTGGATCAATGACTGGCGCAAAGCAATCTCCGAATCCAGGAACTGCAGCCGGATTTTTCCGGCCGTCGTGCGCAGCTTCAGCGGAGGCCCGCCGCCGTTCAACGCTCCTATCGCGCGCACCGGCCCATTTCCGCGATTCTGAATTTGCAGTGCCAGCGCTGGATCCGCTTCAATGCGCCGCTCTCCGCCGGACTCTACGACCGCATCGATGTCGGCAGCCAGGTTGCGCGGCAGAAACACAATGATGTCGCCATTTCCAGAAGTTAGTTGCGACAATCCCGGCAAGTGCACTGTGCCGCCGGACGAAGGTGCATCCGGATTGATCCACGCCGTAATCGTCCCGCCCGCCGTCGCCGCCCGTACCGTTCCCGCCACGCGCGTCAAGCAAATGCTTCCAGCGCTGGATTCAACCTCCATCGGTCCAGACACATACATAATGCGAATGCCGCCGCCGCCCGTTTGCGCTCGAACGGAACCCCGCACTTCTCCAAAATCAATCTGTCCCCCGCCGGTGCGCACGCTTACGAGGCCCCCGGCCTGACCAACCGTGATGTTCCCGCCGTCGGTCTGCAAATCCGCCCGTCCGCCAATCTGGCCTGCGCGAATGTGTCCGCCGCCGCTGCGAAGCGCTGCGTCGCCCGCGATGTTCCCGGCGTTGATGTGCCCGCCGGCGGTAAATGCCTTCAAGTCTCCGGCAACGTCCTGCACCTGGATGTGGCCGCCTTCCGTCTCCAGCCGCGCAACCAGGCGTTCAGACGCTGCGTTCCGCAAGTTGCCGATGCGTCCGGCGCGTATGTTGCCGCCCTGTGTCGCCAGGGTGGCGATGCCCCCAATGTCCTCCGTCTCGATGTCCCCTGCTTCCGTCTTTACCTCGACGCTGTAGTTGCGCGGCACCGCTATCTCGAACTGCACCCAGAATTGCGCGCCGGACAGACGCACCAGTTGCGGCGGCAAATTTCCAGTGATCTCGACTCCTGCGGGAGTGGTCTTGGCGCTCAGCGAATAATGGTCCAGTAGATGATGCGCCAGTGGCGCGCGCGCGTCCGTTTCAATATGCACCGCATACCGGACCACCGGAGCGGAGCCGCTTTCAAGCGAAACGATTTTCACGGAACCCAAGTCGGTAGTGAGCCGCAGCGTCAATCCATCCGATGTCTGAAGAAATCCCGTGCGATCCGCGGAAATGCGCGGCTGCGTTGGTTCGCCCGGCTTGGTCAGTTCTAATGCTGACGCCGTAGGTTCCCGGCTGCCTGCGGCGATGCTCGGGGCCAGCAGCATCGCGGCACATAACAGGCGCACCGTGATTCCCGCACAGACCCTCCGAAACTTCATGGGCGCAAAGTGAATTCTTGTTCTTTTCATTTCCAGCTTGACTGGTACTGCGACTTGCGTCGTGTCGCTGCGGAACACAACCTTACTGAACTTCTCGGGGACCAATCTGCCGCAACGCCGCCGCGCTGCGCAGCCGCACATAGCGGCTCGGGTCACGGTGTTGCAAACCTGCAAGTGCGCGAATCACGCGATCCACCGAAGGATCAGGAGGAATTTGGCTCCCCGCAATCTCTGGCGCAGCTCCCGGGGCTGGAGGCTCGCCAGACGCTTCGCCTTCCAGCGAGCGCACCAGCAGGTTCACCGCCTCCACGCGTACACCCGGGTTCGCGTCGTGCTGCAGCGCTTCCAGCAAAGTATCGCGAACTGCATCGTCCGCGGCAGAATCGCGTAGCGCTTCCAGCGCCTTCATGCGCACGGCAGCATTCTGGTCTCTGCGCGCCGCGGCCAGCAATGCATGGCGAACTTCCTTATCGCCCGTGCGCGTTTTCAGCACATCCAGGCAATCCAATCGCACGCCCGGATCAAATTGCTCTCCGTTCATCACCACGTAGGTAAGGACGCGCCGCACGTCCGCGTCATCCACGCTTCCGCTCAACACAATAGGCTGCTCGGTGCGCACTTGCAGGTGTACCGTGCCTGAGGGATCGGCCGCCGGCGCAAAATTCACTCCCGCCACGGCCATTTTCGACAGATCTTCATTCGTCAGCGGTGCCGCTGCTTTCACGTTCACCGCTTGGCCGACGCCGAAGTTGCCATCCCGCCCCGGAATCCACAAGGCCACCTGCGTCCCCACCGCCAGTCCCAGCAGCACCAGCCCCGCCGCGCTCCAAGCCGGCCGCAGAGCCATCCATCGCCTCGCCCACCCAAACGGGCTCCACTGCTCGCGCAAGGGTGGCGCCGACAGATCATCCAGCAATTCAGAAAGTTCACTGCGGCACTGTGCGAGGAGAGCTCCGGAGGGATCAAGCTGATCGGCGGGTTGGAACGCGCTAATCAGCGCGCTCTGCATTTCCTGTTCTTCGCGCAGCTGTGCGGCGCAAGAAGCGCAGCCCGTCAGGTGCGCATCGATCTGTTCGCGTTCCTGCGGCTCTACTTCATTGCAAGCATAAAACACCAGCAGAGGAGCGATGTCCCCGCAGCGCGTCAGCCGGTTCGCGCTCATCGGAGCCCTCCCAGCTGCGTGCGCAGCTTGCGAGTAGCCCGGAACAGCGAATTTTTCACCGTCTCTTCTGTCGTGCCCAGCGCGTCGCCGATCGCCCGCAGTTTGAGACCCTGATAATGTTTCATCTCAAAAACGACACGCTCGCGAGGCGAAAGCCGCTCCATCGCCAACGCAATCCGCGACTGAATCTCTTTCCCAAACAGCCGCCGTTCCGGGTCCAGCGTTGGCCGATGTTCCCGCTGCCGCTCGAAAAAGTCGGTAATCCCTTCATCTGCATGGCCGGCGTTCGTTTCGGGGGCCTGATCCTCAGGACGCGCTTGACGCCGGCGCAAATGATCCAGGCAAACATTTGTGACGATGCGGTACAGCCAGGTATAGAAGCTGCACTCGAAGCGGAAGCGATGGAGATTGCGATAAACCTTAAGGAAAGCTTCTTGGTAAACGTCCCTCGCGTCCTCGGGACGCTTCATCAAATTCAGCGCCAGCCGCAGCACGTCCCGGTCATACCGGCGCACCAATTCCTCGAACGCAGCGCGGTTCCCCGTCTGCGCTTCCGCGACTATGCAGCGCTCGTCAACCTGGGGCAATGAAGCCACCGTGGCCATGGCGTCCGTATCTGTAGCCCGGAATGTAACGCTTGCCAAAGCCAATCGAGGAAGCGGCATATTCGCTTTCTATTCGCAGTTTCCGGTGTTATGGCGTTAGCCTTAGCACCTTAGCCCAGGTTTATAGCACTTGAATGCAACCTTGGCCAGAGCGAACCACCCAATTTGGACGCAACTTCCCCGAATGGGTGAGCAGCTACCTCTTCCCTTCCTAACGTATGCCGCACACTATTTGTTTCTAAACTTAGACGCTAAGCGGTTGTCGCATCGGCAGTTTTTGGAGCTGCGGCGGTTTTGTTCACCCAGGCATCCCTGATCGCGGGCGCGTGGAGGTGGGCGTTAAGCACTTTCTTTGTCACGCTGACGCCAAGCTACCAAAGGCCACCCAAACAACACCATTAACGCCGCCAAAATCCCGTAGCCGTTTGCCCGGTAAAAATAGTCGGGATGCCGCAGCATTTCTCCAGCCCCCGCAAGCAGCGCGATTCCAGCAAAAATAAGAAAATATCCCAGCACGTTGAAGCGGATCACGTGCCGCACGGCAACGTCAATAACCCCGATCCACACCGCCGCGATGACCATCTTCTTGGCAACGTCTATTGGGTCATGCCAGTTTGCCGAAAATCCGCCAAGCGCAAACACGGCAAGCACGAAAACGGAAATACGCAGCCACTTTGGCCGAATCATGCTTACGATGAACCCCGCGGTTATGCACACCAGCGCCGTCAGCGTCAGTCCGCTGCGTACTCCAGACCCGAGAATCGCCGCCGCTGGGAACACAGCGTCCAGATTCGCGCCGAAAGCTGCTGCAGCCACCCCCTGCACCCCAGGCAAATGTTGGTAGACCCATTTCGAAATTGCATCCAGTCCTACGCAGCCCGCTATTCCACCCAGTCCGATAAACACCGCGTCCCGGTAGTACGCTCCCGGCATGCCTGTCCATTCCGGTATCCGCTCTTCGCCGAAGGCTTGCTTCCCGTAATACCAAGCCGCCCCGAACAGCAGCGCCAGGAATCCAAAGGAAAACAATATTCCCAGCAGCGCGCTGATCGCCGTAACGCCGATCATCACCTTGAATGGGATCGCAGTCCTATAGTTGCCCAGAGCGTTTTGTACGAAATCACCGAAAGTGATCGCCAGCACGTACCCCGCAAGCCCCCACAGCGCCCAACGCGTCAGCCGCTTCCACGGAATCGTGCGCCCCACCTCGGAACGCAAGTTCTTCAAGAAAACGATCAGCGCGGTAATCGCAAATCCAGCCACCACCAAGATCGGTATCGCGTACCCAAACACGATCTTCGCCAGCGTTAACTCTTCGTGCTTCCGCCGCCACTCATCCGGGATCTTGATGTACGTCCGAAAATTAGTGACCTCGTCCCCGAGCACCACCACTTCCATTCTCGCGAAGGCGTGGTCCGCGGTATTCGCCTTTGCAACGGCAGGAGAACTCGGCGCGCCGCCATCGAGCGGCGTATTCTGTTGCCAAGTCAAAGTGTGATCGATCCGATGCGGTCGCTTGTCCGAAGTCGACTCCACCAGCGACCACTGGCTCAAGTCAATCTTCTTCTCCTCGCGCAAAAATTTCTCCGCCCGCCCCACTGCTTCTTCTTTACTGAGTGAAGCGCCGGGCGCCTCGTCCGCCAGCGTGTGCCGCACCGCGTGCAGCGACCCATCCGGCTTCAGCACCACCGCGTATTCCTCCGGCTGCGAATCTCGAAAATACCGCACCCGCCACAGCGCTCCGGGTACCTGGGTGGCAAGAATGTCGTTCAGGCGCGCAACGCCCACGCGCTCCCGCAAAAATTCGTTCGTCACCGGATCGGTTACGTTTACCAGCAAGGTCGCATGCAAGTAGCTGTGCGGCTGCAACCCGCATTGCCGAAAAATTGCATCCGCATGCGCACGTGCCGAACGCCCGTTCACGGAAAGTCTTAAATAGTCGCCGATCGATTCCGGTTTCAGCTTCCAAGCCAACGACCCGCCCGCCACCAGGCATACTGCCAAGAACGCCAGCATCGCCGGAGACAGCGCGTCATATCTACGCGTCAAAGCCCTCGTGGCAATTTCTTCCCGCGCAGTGGCCAGACTTATCTCGGGAGCCGGCGCCGCCTGGTTCTGTAAATCTTCATCAGGCTCAAATCTTCCTCGCGACAAATACGAAATCCCCGCAAACAGCAGCGGGGCCGCCGCTGCTAATCCCACCACTATGCCCGAAATCTTGAAATACAAGCTGTTCGATCGAATCAGCAGCAACCCAACCAATGAGGCATCCACGGTGTAATGCCAAATCAGCGTCGCCAGGATTCCCCATCGCAACATCACCAGTCCCGCGATGATGCCAAAGATCCCAATTTCAATTCCGCGGATATACGGCGGCTCCTGCGGATAATTGCTGTGCAGAAAGCTCCACATGAACGCCGGCAGCACCACCGCAATCCATCGCGAACCGGTCAGCCGCTGAAAAAATGGAATGGCAAACAAACGAAACGTAAACTCTTCGTTCGTCGAGGCCAGCAAACCGATCGCTGCTCCCGCAAGCCACGGAAACAGCGTGTTCACCGAATCCTGATAATTGATCTCCTGCGGTGCCCACGCTCCGAAATAACGTTGAGCCACTACATAAAACACCACGACATATCCAATGTGCGCGGCCGCCATGGACAGTCCCACCACCGCCGCCGAAAAAAATTCTTTCGTTCGCAATCCGCGAAGTGTAAAAGCTTTCGAAAGCTGCAATCGCTGCGGTTGCGAAGCCCGGTACAGCGGTTCCGCCGCGGGCAGCACCAGAGTCACGGTGAGCGCCGTCAGCAACGAAACCAGCGCCGCGGTCCCAATCTTCGCCAGAAGGAAGCCAGTGTAGGAAGCATTCGTGTTATAGCTCGCGCTCCACAGCGGCCAGTCATTCAGGTTCTGCAAAAACAGCAATCCCGCCACGAGAAATCCCAGCACAATCGCTCCACGCCACGAGGACTGCCCGGCGCTCGTCAGCTTGAACGCCAGCCACACCGCAACTCCAAGGAGCAATATGTAGGGAACCGTGAACACCAGAGCCAGCGTGTCATTCGCCGAGCGCAACCGCTGAAAACTCCGCTCCCACGCCTCCGGCACCCGCAAATATTCCCGCGAGCCGCCGATGCGCTCCCCTTCCAGCGCCACCGTCAATCGGTAAGGCGCGTCCTTCGCCCGAAATGCGTGCTTTTCCCAAGTGAACGACCAGTCGGTGCGGTTCGGCCGCTTGATCGAGTTCACTTCCTCAGGTAGGAAATCCCATTGGTTCGGATCGACTCCAAGTTTCGATACTAGAAAATTCTGCGCACGATCCTGCGCCGTCGCGCGGTCCAGCGTCGCCCCGGGGCGTGCCTCTTCAATCTTGTGCGTATACCCGACAATGTTTCCCGCCGGGCTCACCCGCACGTAAAATTCCTCTTCCTGCAGTGGACGGAAAAATCGCACATCCCAATACCAAACGTGCAGTTGCGACGACATCAGTTGGTTCGCTTGCTGCAATCCCAACTCGCGTTCGAGATACGTTTTCGAATCGTCGTCAACGCTAAACACAATCGCCGACCGGTAGCCGCTCACGTTTTCGCCGAGCCCCGCCACAAAGCTTTGCGCCCGTTTCAGCGCCTCCCCACGTGTGACGCGAAAATCCACCGAAGCTTCCGGAAACGCCCGGAAGAAATATTTGTAACCGAAAATTGTTCCGATGATTCCGAGAGCTACCCACAGCAGCAGCGCGCGCTTCTCAGACCCGCTCAGCCGTTCACCAGCCACAGGAGCCTCCGCAATTGCATTTCATCTTGAGGTAAAGGCCGTTGCTGATCCGCACTTCGGGGACACAATTACCCACTTTATAGATACGCGTCCCGCCGACGCAAGTAACCCACATCGCAGGGGCGCAGCCCGCCTGCGGCAGGCACGCCTGCTGCGCCCCATCTCGGCGCGATTCAAATCTATTGGGCGGCCGTTCCCAAGATACCTTCGATCGACAATGGTATAAAAGACCTGTCGATGTCTCTGTCCCTAACCACGGAAGTCCGCATGATCAAAGGCGTCGGACCGCAGCGCGCCGAACTTCTCGCCAAACGCGGCATCTACACGGTCGACGATCTCCTTCACTATTTGCCGTTTCGTTACGAAGACCGCATCCACTTCTCCAACATCCGCGACATCAAGCCCGACGCCGTCTACACCATTCGCGCCCGCGTCATGAGTGGCCAGGCTGTGCGCACCATGCGCGGACGCGACGCCATCTATCATCTTCTCGTGCAGGATCCCACCGGCCAGCTCCCCTGCAAATTTTTTCACGGTGGCTACCTGGAAGGCCGCCTCAAGCAAGGACAGCTCCTCGTCCTCCACGGCAAAGCCGAGGTCGACAAAATGCGTCCAGCGCGCATCGAAATGGTCAATCCGCAAATCGAGCTCCTCAGCAGCCTCGATCATTCCGCTGCAGCGCACGAAGCCGACAAATCCGCTACTCAAGAAGAAATCGACTCCAGCGAAGTCGGCCGCATCGTTCCGATCTACGAAGCCATCGGCACGTTCGGCTCGCGCTCCATTCGTCGCACCATCTATACCGCGCTGCAAACTCTCGACCCGCGGATGCCCGACGTTTTGCCCGAAGACCTGCGCGCCCGTTTCGGCTATCCATCGTGCTTTCAAGCCCTGGCACAAACGCATTTTCCCGCCCCCGAAGAATCTGTCGAAGCTCTGAACGAATTTCGCTCCCCAGCCCAGCAGCGCCTCATCTTCGAGGAATTCTTTCTCTATCAGCTCAGTCTCGCGCTCGACCGCCGCGCCGCCCGCAAGGAAAACGCCATCGCCTTCCGCCTACGCGAAGAAAACATTCGAGAAGCGCTTAAACGCATTCTGCCCTTCAAGCCCACCGCCGCGCAGAAACGCGTCCTCGCGGAAATCGCCGCCGACCTCGAAAAGCCCGCGCCCATGAACCGCCTGCTCCAAGGCGATGTCGGCAGCGGCAAAACCATCGTTGCCCTGCAAGCCGCGGTCATCGCCATCGAAAACGGCTGCCAGGCCGCTCTGATGGCCCCCACGGAAATTCTCGCCGTGCAGCATTTTCTTTCCGCGCGGCGCATCCTCGAACGCGGCGGCTATCGCGTCGAGCTCCTCATCAGCGGCCTGAAGTCCGCCGAAAAATCTGCCGCCCTCGAACGCATCCGCTCCGGCGAGGCGCAGCTCGTCATCGGCACGCACGCCCTCATCGAAGACAATGTTCAGTTCGCACGCCTCGGCTTCGTCGCCATCGACGAACAGCACCGCTTCGGTGTTCTCCAGCGCAAACGCCTGATGGACAAAGCCGCCGCCCACGGCCACGCGCCTCACGTTCTCGTTCTCACCGCCACGCCTATCCCGCGCACGCTTTCTCTCACCCTTTACGGCGATCTCGACGTCTCCATCCTCGATGAGCTGCCCCCGGGTCGCACGCCCATCGAAACACACCTCACTTCCGAGCCGCATCTCCCCGGTGTCTGGGGCAGCATCCGCCGCGAAGTCGAAGCCGGCCACCAGGCCTACATCGTTTATCCCGTCATCGAAGAATCAAAACTCGAGCTGAAAGCCGCCATCGAAGAATACGAGCGCCTGTCCCGCGAAGTTTTTCCCAAGCTGCGCCTCGGCCTCCTGCATGGCCGCTTGTCCAGCGAAGAAAAAGACGAAGTCATGCAGCGCTTCCGCAAAAACGAAGTGCAAATTCTCGTCGCCACCACCGTCGTCGAAGTCGGCGTCGATGTCCCCAACGCCACGGTCATGGTCATCGAGCACGCCGAGCGCTTCGGCCTCTCGCAGCTTCATCAGCTTCGCGGACGCATCGGCCGCGGCGCGCAGAAATCCCACTGCGTCCTTGTCGGCCCTGTGCGCATGACCGACGAAGCCCGCGCCCGCCTCGAAACCATGGTGCGCACCTCCAACGGCTTTGAAATCGCCGAAACCGATCTCCAGCTTCGCGGCCCCGGCGAATTCTTCGGCACCCGCCAGTCCGGCGCCTTTGGTTTCCACATCGCCAACCCGCTCCGCGACCGCGAACTCCTCGAGCAAGCCCGCCGCGAAGCCTTCACCCTCGCCGACACTCCCTCGCAAGCCGCCGCTCTGCAGCGCGTTCTGCGCATGCTCCCTGGCGAGTGGCAACGGCGATATCATTTGGCGAGAGTCGGTTAACCCTTTCGCCCGCCTTGGTGGCTTTCGCCAGTCCGGCTTCCAGAGTTGTCTTCAACTCTGCTTGCATTTCCACGACGAAATCACATAATGAGGAGTACTTGGTGCGCCAGACTGCCCGCCCATGCAATGCCCTCTTTGTCAGGCGGAGAACCCGCCCACCGCCGCCAGCTGTACGAAGTGCAGCACACCCCTGCCGTTGAACGACCAAACGCTCGGCGCAACCGTCTCCGGCGGCAGCCCGGCCGCAGAAACCACGCCCCACGGCACTTCCGCATGGTCGGTCGCCGTCACTCCGCCGCCCGGCGCCCCCTACGCCCAGAGTGAAGAGCTTGTAGGAATGTTTTTGGCTGAACGTTACGAGATTCTCGAATTGCTCGGGCAGGGCGGAATGGGCGCCGTTTATAAGGCGCGCGACACAGAACTCGGACGCCTCGTTGCTCTGAAGCTGATCCGCCCTGACCTCGCCAGCAATCCGGAAATCCTCCGCCGCTTCAAACAGGAGTTGATCCTCGCTCGCGAAGTTACGCATCGCAACGTCATTCGCATCTTCGATTTGGGACAGGCCAAGGGCTTCAAGTTCATCACCATGGAGTTCGTGGAAGGCCGCGATCTTCGCGCCGTGCTCCGTGAAAGAGGAAAACTTCCGCCGGACGAGACGGTACGGGTTATCGCCCAGATTTGCCGCGCACTGGAATCTGCCCACGCTGCCGGTGTCGTTCATCGCGACCTGAAACCTCAAAACATCATGCTGGACGGGAAAGACCGCGTTTACGTGATGGACTTTGGCATTGCGCATTCCCTCGAAACACCGGGCATGACACAGACGGGCGTATTGATGGGCACGCCGGAATATATGTCGCCCGAGCAGGCCAAGGGCATCAAGGTCGACGCGCGCTCAGATCTGTTTGCTCTGGGCATAATTTTTTATGAAATGCTGACCGGCATTTCTCCGTACAAGGCGGACACATCTCTAGCTACCCTTCTGAAACGCACCCAGGAGCGGCCTCCGCCTCCGGCGGAAGTAGATGCCACGATTCCAAAGGCGATCAGCGATGTGGTTATGAAGTGCCTGGAAATCGATCGCGACCAGCGCTATTCCACAGCCAGAGAGATTCTCGAGGATCTTGGCCATGAGATGCCTACGAGCGTGCGGACCGTCGCGCCTACGCTGCCGCCGATAGCCGCGGCCGCCAAGCCCGCGGAGGTCTCACTTTTCCAGCGCTATCAAATTTGGATCGCCGGAGTTGCCGCGGTTGTTTTGTTGGCAGCACTAGGAATTGTTTTCCGCGGCAAAATTTTCTCCGGGTCCGCCGCGAAGCGGGGCCCCCCCGTAGAGCAAACTTCTCTCGCTATTCTCCCTTTCCGAAATGCGTCAGGCGATGCTTCGCTCGATTGGCTTGGCCCTAGTCTGGCGGACATGCTCAGCACCGATGTAGGCCAGTCCGCGCATCTGCGCACCATTTCTCCGGACCGCCTGCACCAGGTGCTTTCCGATCTGCGTATCACTTCCGGCACCACAATCGACCCTACGATGATCGGCCGCATCGCGGAATTTAGTAGCGCTGATACGGTGGTTTGGGGCCAATATGCCAAGTTCGGCGACCAGATTCGCATCGACGCCACCCTTCAGGATCTGAAGCACAACCGCCGCGCGCCCTTGAAAATCGAGGCCGCAAGTGAGAAGGAGATCCCCGCAACCGTGGATGGGTTTGCCGAGCTCATCCGCAAGAACCTTGCAGTTTCTCCCGATGTGCTGAAAGAGTTGAAGGCCAGTTCATTCCAGCCGTCTTCAAAATCCGTGCCCGCACTCCGCGATTACAATCAGGGTGTACAGCTTTTGCGCGAGGGGAAAAATCTCGAAGCCGTCAAGAATTTCAAGGCGGCGACAAAAGCGGATCCGCAGTTTGCCTTGGCTTTTTCCAAGCTGGCGGAGACCTACGCCAATCTGGGCTACGACAGCGAAGCGGAGCAGTCGGCGCGACGAGCCGTGGAGCTAAGCGAAAGCTTAACGCCTGCAGAGAAGTATGCTATCAGCGCTTCCCAAGCTCGCATCAGCAAGAATTATCCCAAGGCTATCGAGGCATACGAGAACCTCGCCAAAATTTCGCCTGACAATACCAATGTGCGCTCCGCCTTGGGCGCCCTGTATGAGGACACAGGCGATTTTTCTAAGGCCAGCGAACATTATCAGAAGGTCTTGGCCGCGAATCCGAAGGACATCACGTCGCTACTCGCAACTGGCCGCGTCGACATCAAGAGCGGCGACTCGCGGGCCAGTCTGGACCCCCTCAACCGGGCACTCAGCCTGGCGATTCAGGTGGATAACGACGAACAGAAAGCCTTGATCCTCCAGGCGCTCGGCATTGCCTACTCCGATCTCAACAAGCCGGAAGAGGCTCTGCAGAATTATCAGCAATCTCTCGAAATCAAGCGACGCCTGGGCCAGAGGAAGGGCATTGCGGACAGCCTCAATATGATCGCATCGGTTTATGAAGGGCTTGGCAAATCGGCTCTAGCTCTCAGCAACTTCAAGGAAGCACTGAAGATCTATCGTGAGATCGGTGACCGCCAAGATGTTGGTACGGTTCTGATCAACCTCGGCGGGTTCCAGCATAACCGCGGTAAATATGACGATGCCCTCAAGCTGTTCAAAGAGTCCCTGCAGATCCAACGCGACCTCGGGAATGAGAACGACCAAGCGTTGTGTCTGAATAACATCGGCAACAGCTACGCTTTCAAGGGCGACTATGAGGATGCCAGAACGTATTTCGAGCAGGCTTTACAACTGCGCGAGAAAATCAAGGTACCGTCGGACATCGCCGATACGCTACACAACCTGGGTGAAGTGTTGATGAAGATGGGTCAATATGATCAGGCTCTCACGCGGTATCTTCGCGCCCTGGACCTGCGCCGCGGGGCATCCGACAAGTTAGGAGCCGCTAGAGAATCCGACAGCTTGGGCATCCTGTTTGCTTATCAAGGGCGCTTTGGTGCGGCACTTAAGGCTCGCGAAGAAGCGATGAAGGGTTTCCGCGAGTTGCAGGACCGGAGTTATTGGATGGCCGAAACTCTCGGCGGCTACGGAAATGCCCTTGCGCAGGTCGGTCGGTTCGATGAGGCAGGCAAGCATCTCGACCAGGCGTTGAGCCTGGCGCGTGAGTTGAAGAATGCTCCCCTGTCTGGCGAGATCATCGCTTGGCAAGGCGACAACTTCAGTTACAAAGGCGACAGTAAGTCTGCCAAGAGTCTCTATCTGCAGGCGGAACAAATAGCGTCGAAGTCGTCTGATCGCGACCTGCAAATTGCATTGCAGTTGAAGCTTGCAGACCTGTCCGTGGCCGAGGGCGGCAGCCGAAGCTCTATTGCAGGTCTTCAGGCTCTCGCCGACCAGGCGGCCGGTGCGGGCCTAAAGTATATGTCCATTGAGGCATCACTCTCCGCGGCGGAGGCTTTGATCAAGACCAAGGGTTACGCTCAAGCCCGCCAGGTTTTAGGAAACCTTTTGGCCTCGAGCGAGAACCTGGGCGCTCAACCTCTCCTCGCCAAGGGTCACCTGCTGTTGGGCACGGTCTCACGGATGTCGGGAAACGCTGGGGATGCCACCCGCGAGTACCAGGCGGCTATCCAGGCGCTAAATGAAATGCGCAAGGATGCGGGTGATAAGTTCGTGGATCGCGCGGATGTCAAAGCCATGTGGGCAGAGGCGACACACTGGGCTGGCAAATCCAAATCCTGACAAGCCCTAAAATCGAGATAAGGGGAGGGACGAGCGCTCGTCCTCCCCTCCCACACCCTCGAAAAGAGACAACTAATTGCCCCCTAGCGCTGTGATAGTCGTTAACTGAACTGAAGATCCGTGAAGTAAGCGTTTGTTCACGCGGGAGATTTGTGAGATAGGTTCTCCTTGCCAGCTTAAGCCTAGCGCGGCCGCGCCGGCAGCACCTCTCGTAAATCCTCACAGCGGGGGCAGCGTGGGCACCACAATATAGCCGTCGATCAGTGCTCCCGACGTTTGGAACACCAAACCTGTGGCGGTAATCCAGCTAATCGCAAAGTGGTTCGCCCCAACCACCGGGGCATTGCCCAGAACAACTGCCGTGTAGTGGACGGGAGTGCCATCGCCCAGGGTGCCCGTGCCGGTGATAATGGCTTGGTTTCCGGAGAGGGTAACGGCATCCATGCTGCCTTTCATTTTTCTCCCGGTGTCACGTTCCTCAAATTTCATCTCCTTGGAACGTCGGCAAAACTCGAAGTCGCCCTCATGCCCATCATCACCTTGCTCGTGACCGTCACCTTCAACGTCATCCTGCTTCGCCGAGCAGAAGCGCCAAGCGATGACGAAGTCGTTGAACGACTTACCGATGCCGCCGATCGTGGGATCGGTTCCCACAGTGTTGGGTCTGGGATGGAAAAACGTGGTTATGTCACAGACGAACTGCTGGTCTTCCAGCTGGTCCGTCTCGTAAGGAAAGACGTTGTCGTGGCCGAGATCGATTGCGGGGCAGTTTGCGTTTACGGCATCGTGATCGTCGTCCGGGTCGTCGAACATGCGGGGACTGTGGAAATAGCCAGGCGGAGTAGCAACCACGTTGTTCCAAGCGATCTTTATTTGCACCCCGCCTGAATAGGTAAGAGGGCCGGGCTTCGGCCCACTAACGCTGTAGACGACGCACGCTGGTTGTTGGGCAAAATCTAGGGCGTAGGGGTAGCAAAACGGTACCTTCGTATTGGGATTGTTAGGCCCAACTGGCGGTTCGTTGTTATAAGCAGGGTCTCCAAAGAACCTTACAAATCGGCAGTCGACAGAAAGCAGACTCGTTCCTGGCTCGGGATCTACACCGCCGGGTATGCCGCTGTCGCAAATACCATCGCCAGTTCTTTGGTGTGGGGTCACAAGAATCGACAAACCGGGCGAAGCCATACCGACGGTGAACTTGATGGAATGTGCGCCGGGGTCGGGGCAGGGTGTCTGGGCCGAGGGGCAGTCGAAGGTTGCGATAACGGAGGAATTTGTGCCCGCGATAAACATGCAAGCTTGCGTGCTCCCATCCTCGGCTGGCACACAGTTAGAGGTGGGGGACTGTGCCCAACACTGGGTCCCGAGGGACGCAAACGACAGTACAAGGAACGCGAATATCCGCTTAAGCATGATCGAAACTCCTCTTGTGTCGCCAGCAGCGAGTTAGACGGCGACAATCCGGCGTTCAGGAAACGGAAGGGTCCGCTAAATAGGGCCAGCTGGAGGGCTATCAGAGCCCTAAAGGGATCCTAAGGTTCCATCGCCGACGTGAGCGTATCCGCGTCTTGTCAGATAGCAAGTAGGTGAATGCTCTAATTCGAGGTAGGGAAATCTAGTAAGTCCTCTACTTGGTTGCAGGCTGTCGGAAAATTGCTGAAAAGAAAGAAAAGTTTGGTTGCGGGGTCAGATTTGAACTGACGCAACATGCCGGTTCCAAACATGACTTGTGTACCCTGGAGGCATACGGTTTCCACAAAATTTACACGCCTTTGACCACCAACGCCTGCTGACAAGACCTTTTGATCAGGCCGGACTCGCACTGAGGTCATCATGAGCCACGGAATAGACACCGGAGGGATGACCATCGAGGCGAGGACAATCCAGAAAGTGCGGATTAGGATTCTCCCCTTTGTCTTCCTTCTTTTCGTCGTTTGCTTTCTCGACCGGATCAACACTGGCTTTGCGGCGTTGACGATGAACAAAGAGCTGGCCATCACCGGCCAGCAGTACGGATTGCTCTTTGGGATTTTCTTTTTCGGCTGCTCCATCTTTGAAATTCCCAGCAATCTGCTGCTGCACAAAATCGGAGCTCGCATCTGGATTTTTAATTACTTGGGGAATCGTAGCCACGTTGACTGGCTTCGTGCACACTGTCCATCAGCTCTACATTGTTCGCTTTCTTCTGGGCCTGGCTGAAGCAGGGTATTTCCCCGGAATGGCCTTGTACCTGACCTACTGGTTTCCCCAACGCGAACAGGCGCGCGCGCTTGCGCTTTTGATAGCGGCCAACCCTGTTACCAATATCCTGGGGGCCCCGGTTTCGGGTCTCATCCTGGATCATGTGCACTGGCTCGGCGTCAGCAGTTGGCGCTGGCTCCTCATCTTGGAGGGAATCCCCGCCATAGTCTTCGGCTTCCTTACCTACTTTCTGCTCCCCAACTGCTCGGGAGAAGCAAAGTTCCTCGCAACCGATGAGAAGGAATGGATTCGAGCGGAATTGGGACGCGAAGAAAAACAAAAAATTGGGCCACGCGGGCCTGGCCATTGCTGGAGTCCCGTTATTTATATCGGCTGCGCTTGTGTTGCTCCTTCCTAAGGGAGCAAGCGTCAACACTGGATGACCAGGGACAAGTGAGTTTGTGAAAAACTGCTGCTCCGTTGGTTAGCGGATCCGACGATTCTGAACGAGTGCTCGGCCATCCGGAAAATTCACCCACTACCCGCTTGCTGTCAGCGTCACGTCGTCTCAGGCCAACCCCTGAAAGCTGATTGCCGTTAGCCCCATTCCGCCGTACGATTCCTTCTCGTGCGCGTCATCGCCGGCAAATATCGCAGCCGCATCCTAAAAAGCCTCAAGGGCACGGCCCTCCGCCCCACCAGCGATCGCCTCCGCGAAACCCTCTTCAACGTCCTCGGTCCCAATGTTAGCGGTTCGCGCTTTCTCGACGTCTTCGCTGGCACCGGCGCCGTCGGCATCGAGGCCGCAAGCCGAGGCGCCGTCGAAGTCGTCTTCATCGAACACCACGCCCCCGCCGCCACCCTCATCCGCCGCAACCTCGCATCCCTCGAAATCCAAAACGGAGCACAAGTCATCTCCCTGGACGCCCTCCGCGCTCTCGAAAAACTAGCCTCCCGCCACAAGCCCACCGACGCTCCGTTCGATTTCGTATTCGTCGACCCACCTTACGCCGAGAAAGATCAATACGATCGCGTACTCGGCTTCCTCGGCTTCGCCCCATTCCTTAGCGCCGGCAGCCTCGTAATCGCCGAGCACCGCCGCACCTTCGAACTGCCTCGGCGCATGGGCAGGCTCCTCCAAACGCGAATCTTGAGGCAAGGCGACGCCGCCCTCAGCTTCTTCGAGCACCAAGCCGCCGAACCCAACGAAATCCCCGAAGCCGCCTAGACGCGCGCCATGTAATGGTCGCAGGCACTCGGGTTTTCACCCGATCCCGAATTCCGGCAATCCCCTGATTGTCCCTTCACCTTTCTGCCCGTAGAAAGTCGTCCGTGCACTCGCAAGCCATTCCGCGCGTGCCGGAAGAAATCAGCACACACCAGATCAGCCCGGCGCCAAAGACTCGAGGCACTTTGCTGCTCCTTGAGCACATTCTCGCGGAGGCTCGCATGCGACTCGCTCGTTTTCTCACTTTCCTGTCTGCCGCGTTTCTGCTCCTTGCATCGATTGCCTTATTCCTGTTCCGCAACGCGTCGACTGCCTCTGCGCAGACGACCACGCCCCCCACCAGCACCATTAGCAGCAGCTCAGGCCCGCTCGTGTGGGACTTTGCTCCGGTCGGCGGCGGCACGGTCACGAATGTCGGCATTCAGGACATCTGCCCGCCCGGTATGTGCGACGACCATGACTTGAACATTGTGCTGCCCTCTGCGTCCGCCACGTTCTACCAAACGATGACCGCCCAGGTCACATTCAAATACACGTGGACCAGCACCGTCCCCAGCGACCTGGACATCTTCGCCATCAGCCCCAATGGCGCGGACCATGGTCCCGGTTCTCCGGATGACACTTCCAGCGGCGCGGGAGAAGAAGATTTGACCCTCACCGATCCCCTTCCCGGTCTCTGGCACATTCGTTCCGTCGCAGCGTTGGTGCCGCTACCTACTGCCGCTCACGTCGTCGTTACCATGACCGTCTCGCCACGCCCGATCACTCCGCCGCCGCCTCCTCCTGCTCCAGGCGCCCCCACTTTCGTGAACTATCCCGCTCCCCCGGACTGCACCGGCTCACAACAGCCCCCAAGCTGTATCACGCCTACCGCTGGCTCTTCCACTTCCAGCGCCCACAGCGCCGGCGAGCCGTCCATCGGCGTCGACTGGAAAACCGGCATAGCCTTCATCCAGGCCGGTAACCACACTCTTCGCGTCACCTTCAACGATTCCCTCAAACCCGCCTCCGCCTTCTGGGAAGACAAGCGCTCGCTCTTCGCGCGCCTTAGCCTCGACCCCATTCTCTTCACGGACGACGCTCATTTCGGCGGCACTAATCGCACCTTTACGTCGCAACTCAACGGCGCCACCAGCGAGCTCTCCTTCACCGACGATGACGCCAACAACTGGTTTCCCACGCAAGGCTCCGGCCAGCCTGCCGGTGTCGACCACCAGACCGTCGGCGGCGGTCCGTACGCCGCTCCCCTACCCGCCACGCACACCGCGTATCCGCACGCCATCTACTACTGCTCGCAGGACATCGTCATCGCATTCTGCTCGCGGAGTGACAACGGTGGCCTCACCTTCGGTCCGGGCATCCCCATCTACACCTTCACCACCGTCCACGGCGTCGATCTCCCCGTCGCGCCCGGCACCTGCGGCGGCCTGCATGGCCACGTTCGCGTTTCGCCTGACGGCACCGCGTACGTCCCCAACGAAAAGTGCATGGACGCTAACAGTGTCAGCCGACCCGGCGTTGCTGTTTCCACCGACAATGGACTGAGCTGGGTCGTGCGCACCGTGCCCGACGCCAAGAGCATCAGTCCCGGCAGTGATCCCTCTGTTGCTGTCGGCACGAACAACACGATTTATCTTGGCTATGTGAATACCGACGGACACGCCAAAATCGCTACTTCTTCCGACCGCGGCTTGCATTGGTCAAAATCGAAAGACACTGGCACGCCGTTCGGTATCCAGAACAGTGAATTTGCCGAAGTAATCGCCGGCGACGACAACCGCGCCGCCTTCGCCTTCCTCGGTACGCAAACCGTCGGCGACACGCAGTCAGCCGACTTCCTCGGCGTCTGGCACCTCTACGTAGCGTTCACTTACAACACCGGCCGCACTTGGACCACCGTCGACGCCACGTCTTCCGATCCCGTACAACGCGGTTGCATCTGGAACGGCGGCGGCAGTAATCCTTGCCGCAATCTCCTCGACTTCAATGACATCACGGTGGACAAGACCGGCCGAGTTCTCGTGGGCTACGCCGACGGCTGCACCGATTCCTGCGTCACTGACCCGACGCAGAACGCCACCTCCGGCCCGGCCACTGCTCAGGACGCCCTCGCCACCATCGCCCGCCAAGTCGGCGGCCGCGGCCTCTTCAAAGCCATGGACGGCACGCAATTCGGCACCAATACCGGCGACTACGTAGGCGGCGGCCAGCTCTGTTACGGCGACCCCGCCACCGGAGTCACCGGTGACCAGAACTGCAATCGCCCCTAATGTCGACGGCTGATCCGCAAATCCGATCTTTCTTCGCTCGAGGAAAAATGCCATGAGCGTCCGTCCGGAGATTCTGACGTCATTTTGCATGCTGCTGTGCTCTGCGTTCTGGCTTTCCTGGCTGGCCGCCGGTTCGCCGCAAAACGCAAAATTCAGCAGTGGCCGGAACCAGGCTCAAGCGCAGTCTCAAGCACAGGGTCATGGCAAGGCCGAGGCGAACAAGGCCCTCGACGCTTGCTCGCTCCTCACCAGCAGCGACATTTCCGCTGTTCTCGGCGAGCCGCTTCAGGAGCTCAAGCCCAGCGTGCAAGCGACTGGCAACATGAACATGTCGCAGTGCCTCTTCGTCACCCGAAACTTCGCGAAATCTGTCAGCTTGGCCGTGGCCACGCCGGGCTCCGGGGATTCCGGCGCGCGCGGCCTGCGCGCTTTCTGGCGCAATCAATTCCATTCACCACACAAGCAAGAAGAGGAAAGGCAGCCCGCTCCGCGCAAAAGCCCGAAGCAATCTGCATTTAGTTCCTCGCGCGAAACCCTTCAATCCGAATCCGCCTCTGATGGCGAAGCCGAAGACGACGCCCGTAAACCGCGCCCAATCTCCGCGCTCGGCGAAGAAGCCTACTGGGTCGGCAGCCCGTTGGCGAGCGCGCTGTACGTCCTGCAGGGCGGCCTCTTCCTCCGCATCAGCGTGGGCGGCATCCCCAAAGAATCCATCCGCATCGCCAAATCCAAATCCCTCGCCAGCGCCGTCCTACCCCGCCTCCACCACCACCATCTTTAGATAACCAAAGTTTGAACCGTGCCGCAGCCGTCCGACCCCAGTCGCGCGTCTCTCGTCCCATCCAGCCTTAGGTAATCCTCCCGATTGACGCTTACGCTCTCCCCATTCGACTGTAGGTACTGTGGGCGTTCCGCCACCCGAACCTTCCGCACGGAGTCCTGCCATGACCAAAATTCTAGAACGGGGCGACATCTTCTTCCTCTATCGCCCAAAGCTAAAAGCTGCCTCCGTACGCAGTCTCGACGACGTGCAGCGCTTCTACACCATCCTCAAGCCCGACAGAAAAAATCTTTTCCGCCGCATCATCATCGGCCGCAAGCGCCTTCCCGACGTGCAAGAGCACGAGCGCACTTGGGGATTTGTCGACCTGGTCACCCGCAGCGCCGAGCAACTCGACCAGGAACTCGACCGGCAGCGTTACCAGACCAAAACTCGCGGTGAGCGCCTCGAACCTGCCGCGCGCCCCGCCGGCGAAGGCGTCTACCTCATCGCCTGCCACGAGAACCACACGCATATCGCCTACGCGCTCGAGCTCCCCAGAACGCCTGGTGAAGCGCAGCAGCAACTCAACATCCGAAAGCAAGCCAGCATCATCGTCACCGTCAAGAATCCCGACGTCGATTCTCCGCCTCGAACCGGCTTGCCGTCTTCGCGCAAGCCGCAATACCCCGCGGCGTTGAAACGCAAATTCCAGAACAAGCGCTTTGTCGACCTCGATCCGCCAGACTTCCTCAACTATCCGGGCACCGAATTCGTCCTCATCGGCGCCAGCGCAGATGCCAACGAAGAACTCGGCATCCAGCTCCACCCGAGACGCAAGCCAAAAGAATCTGCCGACACCTTCACCGAATTAAAACTCGAACCCGACCTCCACCCCGCCAAGCCTCTCACCACTGGCCGCTGGGCGTAGTCTCATTCTCAAGTGCACAAACGGATTTCGAGGATATTGAGCAGCAGATTTGATTGCGTTCCGAAGGTAGCGATCCCATCCCGGCCGGAGCGGCCAGCATTTTTTGCGCTCATTTCACAGAAACTTCACCAGCGCGTCGGTCGTTTCCTTGGGTCGTTCTTCCAGCACCCAATGCCCGGTGTCTTTCAGCACCACGACGCTCACGTCCGACGCGACCAACTTCATCTGCTGTGCAAGCGCCTCTCCCAACGACTTCTCTCCGCCGATTGACAGCACCGGCATCGTCAGTTTCGTCTGCGACAACTGCGCGAAATCTTTCGCCGCTTGCGGAAACGACGCGAAGTAAGCCCAACCCGCTTGCATGCGTCCGGGCCGCGCGTACGCCGCTGTGTACGCTGCGCGATCCCCTTCAGGCAAGGACCCATTCTTGTCCGCCGCAAACTCATTCCAGTAATAGTCGAAGTACGTGCGCTCGCGCCCTTTCACCAGCGCCGCGGGGGTCGGCCCATGAAAGCGGAAATGCCACAAACCGGGATTGTTGTATATCGCTTCCCACCCCTCAACGCCAGGCAGAAACGCATCCATCACCACCAGCTTCTCCGTTTCCGCGGGAAACTGCGCGGCATACGCGTAAGCGACCATCAGCCCGATGTCATGTCCGACCACTCGCGCTTTTTCGACGCCGAGCGACCTCGCGAGCGCATGAATGCGTATCGCGGCACTCTTCATATCCAGACCGCTCGCCGGAATCGCCGAGTCTCCAATGCCCGGCAAGTCCGGCGCGATCACCGTAAATCGCTCCGCCAGCAGTGGAATAATCGGCTTCCACATGCGCGACGTTTCCGCATAACCGTGCAACAGGACAAGCGCCGGACCCTGGCCGGCCGTCAAATACTGCAACCGCACTCCATCGACTTCCGCCGTACGCGAGGCAATCGCCTCATCTTCACCATGGGCGCCTGCGGCCGCCAAAAACGCAGCACACAGTGAGAGCAGGCTGAATACAAAAATCCTCGCGAAAACGTGAACAGTCCGTTCCATCCAAATCTCCTGGGTTACAGGTGACAGAAAGTGAGGTGGATGCTGGGCCGCGATGGTAGCGCGCCGCTGGCCATTTTCAAAGGCCAGAACGCTGCGGCTGCTCCGGATAGAGACACTGCTCCGTTAATTTAGTAGTTTCAGTCGTACCGTAATCCGGCTACTCGCAGACGACAGTCGTACGCAAGGAGGCCGTGCGTCGAATACGCGCCCTCGGTAAGAGGCCTTATCGAGCTTTACTTCTGGCAGCTTTCGCTAACCATACTCAAATTCGTTACGGTCATGTGACCATGCTCGGTGGAATGCTTAGCCACTCCGTGCTCTTTTGCCTCGGCCTTTGCGTCTTCCTTCATGCCGTGCATTTTGGCATTGGACACCACGCCGGTAACCGCGACTTTATGGCCGACATGATCGCCGAGCTTGAGGCTGTCGCTCTTGATCTCCCAAGTGGCGCCCTTCGCCGTAGTAAGCACGTACTCATTGGCGTCGTCGCCCTTTTGAAGGCAGCCCGCGAGCGTCCGCACTTTCTTATGCGTGGATTTTGTTGTGTCCTGCGCCGTAGCCAATCCGGCGGTGCCGGCAAATAGGAACAATGCAAGAATTGCCATCGCTATCTTCACTTTCATCCTTACCTCCGAACATGTGACTTTCTACCATCGGCAGACTCGTCTGTACCGCAGCCTGCTAGTTCCCGGCCAGACGCATAGTAGTGCCGGCAAAGCCAGGCGTCTGTCCAATTGTGGACACCCTCGTCTTTCGTAGCCACCGCGGTTTCTGCAAGGAGATTCCAGTGTCCTGAATCGGGCAGACAGGGTGGTGCAAGATTGGCGGAAAATGTTCCTCGCAGAAAGCGAGGTAATCCGTGATGTTTCGTCCCCTCGATATTTTCAGAACCGATCCGGATGGCCATGTGCTTTGGCTCGGTGCGGTAGAAAGCTTTGCCGCCGCCAAGGCGCGTATCGAGAAATTAGACAGGTCTTCGCCCGGTGAGTACCTCATACTCGATCAAATAACAGGGCACAAAGTTTGGGTCATCCTGGGGGGTTCCAGTCCAGCCAGCTCACTAGCCCAAGTGTTTACCACCGTCGAATGCGTAGTGATGCCCATCCACTCATAGAATCAAAGATTCCCCCAAACCGTCCCCCAGCAGATTGGCCCTTGCTATGCAGTTTCGGCGCTTGGCTTCGTCATCCTGCCCCATGGACCCAACGTAAATGTGGTGAACTTACGAGAGCGCGTGTGCCGCCTGTGAATCGTTCGCCGCGACCGGTATCGCGAGGAGAATGCCCAGGAGCAAAGGAGTCATGTGCGCCTCCGGAGGGAGCCAGCTCCTCTAGTCCAGATACTGTCTTTTATGCTGGTCTGAAAGTGTGACGTGCTTCAGCGAAGTCAAGTTTCAGTTCATGCGCCAGGTAATTTTCCAAAGCGCCATAGTGCGGCAGAATTCACAACCGAAGTGCGTACTCTCGTCACCGAAGAAAGCCTCGACTCAGCGCGCCACTGCGCAAGCCGCGCCGCACAAGATTGCCTACACATCAGGCCGCGCCGGAAGCCCCACCCGCCTTACCAGATCAATGAACCCGGGCTCGCCTCGCAGCGGCTCCAGCCACGGATACCAATTCAGCATGTAGAGCCATGGTGATTTGTCGCTGTACGCTTTTTCCAAGCATTCCAGCGCCGCCTTCGTGTCGAAGAGGCCGGCATAGATAAGCGCCTTCGTAAACTGTGCAACAGGCCGCACCTTGGCCAGCTCGTCCAGTCGGCTGAGTATTTCAAACGCTTTCTCACGTCTCCCTGTCTTCGCAAAAATGTGACCCAATACTCCGAATGGTATGGTGTGCATCATTCCTGCGGCCAGAGTCTTCTGAATTGCCTCAATCGCCTCCTCATAGCGCCCTGCCCGCTCGTGCACCACACCGAGCATATAGTGCATGTTCGAGAATGATGGAAATCGCTCCAGCGCTTGCTGTATCAATTTCAAAGCCTCGGCATTTCGACCAGCTATTGCCAGAGCAAACGCGTAGTCGCCAGTCGCTATCGGCGCGAGCGGATCGACTTCCATTGCCCAACGCCCTTCCTCAATGCCTTCCTCAGTCCGGCATAGCGCATGCAGCAGCGTAGCGTATCCCACGTGTGCCATGGGCGAACTGGGGCTCGACTCAATTGCCAGCTTGAATTCCTTCTCGACCAACTTCCAATCCCACCCGTCATATACAGACGCCATGGCCAACGCACAATGCGCTTCGCCTAGTTTCTCATCCAACGCTATGGCTTTTCGCGCCGCCGCGTCTGCCTTTGCCAACAGTTCGCGTGGTGCCGCATCACCATAACCTACTGCCAGAAAGACATAACACTGAGCCAGTTCCGCGTAAGCTTCCGCGTACTCAGGGTCGATCGCCACCGCCCTCTGCAGGCATTGCAGCGCCTGCGCAAACGTCTCCGCCGTGAACTGATTGAAGTAATATCGGCCGTGCAACAGCAGGTCGTATGCTTGAGCGTTGACCGTTCGATTGGTGGTCAGCCTTGCTGCTTCATCTTTTCCGAAGTGCACGTCCATTCCGCTGACAATGTCCCTCGCAATTTGATTCGGCAAGGTCTGAATATCCATCGCCGGCTTTGTGTATTCCTTGCCCCAAAGCTGCGCGCCATCTGTGGGATCAACCAACTCCATGTGTACCTGCCAGAACCCGTTCCGCTGCGCCACCCGGCCGGTCACAATTGCATTCAAGCTCAGTTCTCGCCCTACCTGAACCGGATCGCCGGCCGTTCCCCGGAAACCAGCAACCGTGCTCCAGGCCATCACGCGTAGGCTCGGGATTCTCGAAAGGGAGCGGATCACATTCTCGCTGATTCCGTCCGCTATATATTCCTCTTCCACTTTTATCGTATTCACCAGCGGAAGGACCCCGATTCTCGGTCGCGACGCCTCTTGCGATCCCCCATGTAGCCACGCATCTACTTCCTCGCGTTGCGCGAAGACTCCATGTCCTTTCTTTCCGGGGATCCTATGGATAGGAAGGCCGCGCTCGTTTTCCCACCGGATTACGGTGCGAACGTCACGTCCGAGGTATTCAGCAATTTGTTTCCAAGAGTCGAGCCGGCCTGTGGGCTTATCTGCCATCTCTTTTGAACTCGTCGCGTGGGACGAAGCGGTTCAAGCTCACATGTCATCTTCTGACATGTGTTGTCACTTGCCGCGAGCCTATCACATCGTTCACCATCACTGAAACTCAAGATACACAAAAGCAGGCTGCCCGCGAGCCTGCCGAAAGCTAGCACACTTTCGTGTGCCACAGGAGAGGTCTATGACCCCAGCTAATTGCTCGACCAAGTCTGTTAAGTCGCTGTTCGCGCGCTACTTAAGTCTCCTTTTCGTATTTGCTCACGTTTCTTGTCTCGCCATTTTCGTCGCCGGTTGTGGCGGCGACAGCACGCCGCCCCCGCCGCCCGCCATCACTGTCTCCGTCTCGCCCAGCGCGGCCGTCAGCATCGACCAGGCTCAAACGAAAGCCTTCACCGCGACCGTCAGCAATGACGTTGGCGCCAAGGGTGTCACCTGGACCGTTGCTGGAGGCGGCACTCTCTCCAACACAACCACCGGCGCCGCAACTTTCAACGCGCCCGCGAGCGTCGCTGCCAACCTAACAGTCACTCTCACCGCCACATCGGTCAGCGACGCAACCAAATCAGCTTCTGTCAAAATAACCGTCACTCCACTGCCCGCCATCACTTCAACTTCGCTGGTCAATGCCACTGTCGGCACGGCGTATAGCGTCACTCTGCAAATGACCGGCGGTGTCTCTCCTTTCACCTGGAGCATCGCTTCCGGCACGCTCCCCGCTGGCCTCAGCTTGAACGCCAGCACCGGAGTCATCAGCGGGACGCCCACCGCCCCCGGCACCTCAAACCTCACCTTCCAAGTGACCGACTCCGGCAGTCCGGCTATCTCCGCAACCAGTGCATTGACCATCACGGTCGACGCCGCTTCTCTCACAATCTCAACAACTTCGCTTCCAAACGGCACGATCGGCGCTGCCTATACCGGCGGCGTACAGGCCACCGGCGGTACGCAACCCTACACCTTCACCATTACCGTCGGCGCCCTGCCGGCCGGCCTCGCCATTAACAGCGCTACGGGCGCCATTACCGGCACTCCATCTGCCGCGGCCACTTCCAATTTCACCGTGCATGTCACCGACTCCTCTGGCCCGGCCCAGTCCGCCGATAAAGCGCTGAGCATCACCGTCAATCCGTCCGGCCCCAATGACAGCTTGTTGAACGGCACCTACGCTCTAAGCTTCACTGGATGGGATGCAAGCGGATACCTTGCCATGGCAGGCAGCTTCATCGCCGATGGCGCCGGTGCAGTCACTGGCGGCGTTCTTGACCTCACGCGCCACAGCGGCGTCAGCACCAACATCTCCATCACCGGCGGCAGCTTTACCATCGCTGCGGATAACCGCGGCTCTCTTACCCTCATCAGTTCGCTTGGCACTTGGACGTTCCGCATGTCCGTCGACGCCACCGGGCAAAAAGCACGCTTCATCCAATTTGACGCCAGTGCCACCCGCGGCTCCGGTCTGATCAAAAAGCAAAACACATCGCAATTCGCAACCGCGCTCGCTGGCGATTTCGCTTTCGGAATGACTGGCTATGATGACGCCGCGAACCGGACATCTGCGGATGGCGCGTTAACCGCGGCAAGCGGAAACATCAGCAGCGGTTCGCTTGACGCCAGCACCAGTGGCGCAAGCACCGGCCAGATCGCGATAAGCGGAGGCGTCATCAGCGCTGCCAGCGGTTCTGCCGGGCGCGGCACGCTGTCCGTCAACGCCACCATCACCGGGCTGCCTGCTACCACCACCTACGCCTATTACATGGTCTCTTCGACCGAACTGTTCTTCGTCAATATCAACCCGCTCGTGGACTCGGTGCCGCGCTTCACTGGATCGCTCTTGAAGCAAAACAAACCTGGCGGCGGATTTGCCCTGAGCTCGCTCAATGGCGCTGCAGTCTTCCGGTTCAGTGCGCTAGACACCAGTCACAGCCAGACGAATGTGGCCATCGGGCAAATTGTCCCCAATGGCTCGGGCACTATCACCAGCGCTTCGCTCGACCAGAACGCGGATGGCGTGATCACCACAGGAACATCGTCCGGCAGCTACACGATGACCTCATCGGGACGCGGCGTCGTCTCCATCACCGGTATCCGCCAGGAAGTCGTCTACCTCGTCGACCTCAACACCGGCTTCCTCGTGGAAGGGACCACGGTAGACCCCGGCAATGACGTCGGACTCGGTTTCTTCGAGCCGCAAACCTCTACCGTTGCGCCTTCCGGCACATACGTGCTAGGAACCATTGATCCAACCAACGCTCAAGCAAATGATCTGGCTGGCTCTCTGACTGCGGGAGCGGGAAGCCCGCCCTTAAGCGGCACGCTGGATTCCAGCGACTTCCCATCCACACTCACTCCCGACCAGGCATTCACAGCCGTCTACACGACCACTATCGATTCCAAGGGTCGCGCTGCGGCCACCATAACGCCAACCGGCGGTTCACCTATACCCGTTATCCTCTGGGTCATCTCTCCGAACAAATTCGTGGCCATCGTCGCAGACGCCACGCAAACGGAGACGTCCCTGCTCGTAATCGAAAAATAGTCCAAGCACATCAATGGGGCCGGCATCCACCCGGCCCCATTCCTTTTCCGTATAGCGGCGAGTTCACCTCGCCATCTTTCCTCCGGCGCAAAGTTTCAGTTCACGCGCCAGGTAATTTTCCAAAGCGCCGTAGGTGCGAAAGACGTTAGCCCGGCCCGTAATCAGGGTGCCTAATCAGACGCACTGCCAACCACCCGCCAAGAATCACATCAAACGCCAAACAAAAACCCGGCCACCAGCGCGGCACCTCTGGATTTTGAATAAACAAGTGATGGACGATAGGAAGCCACCACGATCAGCACTGTCGGATAGAACGCCCGCTCGCGCTCAAAGTCGATAACTGTGGCCATGCCCGCCACAGCCAAAGCCAGTATCAAGCCGATTCCATGTTCCATTCGGTGCACCCGTCGTCACGCACTTCTGCTTAGACTTACATGCAAGGACCGCAGCTTGACTCTGGACTATACTCCAGGGTGTAGATTCCCAATAGGAGACGCTCCCATGCATATTGGTGGCGTAGCAAAAAAGATCGGTCTCACCCCGGATGCGATTCGCTTTTACGAGCGAAACGCCTTGCTTCCGCGTCCTTCGCGAACCGCGGGCGGCTTCCGTCAATATGTCGATAGTGATGTGGAGACTCTGCGATTCATTCGGCTGGCGCAGGGCCTGGGATTTACGCTCAAGGAAGTTCGCGAGCTCTTGCCTCTGCGTAGCAGCCGGCTGCAACCTTGTTCGCCAGTGTGTTTTCGCCTGGAGAAAAAACTCCTTCAGGTCCGCCGAAAGCTCCGCGATCTCCAAACATTGCAACACGAGCTACAATCGGCGTTGCGCACCTGCAAGAAAGAACTCCGCCGAAGAAATGCCCGCTGCCCACTCCTAAGCGGCGCCAAGCAAAACCGTCCGGGGAGTGCCACGTGAAAATCGAGGTCCTGTACGTATTGGACTGTCCGCATTACCCTGCGGCCATGGCGCAACTGAAGAGCGTTTTGGCCGTTGAGAAGATCTCCGCTCAAATCAGCGAGGTGCTTGTAGCCAACGCTCGCATGGCCGAGGCACTGAAGTTTCGCGGCTCTCCTGTCATTCGAATCAATGGACGCGATATCGCGGGTGAGCTAGACGGGCAAAATTTTGCAGTCTCCTGTCGGTTGTATCCAGGCGAGAAACAGCCGGGCGTCCCGCCGGCGGAAATGATTCATCGCGCCGTGCGCAAAGCAATGCATGGAGAGAGACCGTGAGTCAGGGTACCGGCCTCTCGGCCTCTGTTGCCGCAATTGTCAGCTCGCTCGCCACCATGGCGTGCTGCGTACCCCTCGGCTTTGCGGCTGCCATCGGAGCCGCCGGCGCAAGCGCTTTCCTCCTGCGGTTCCGGCCGTGGTTCCTGGCGCTTTCCATCGCGCTGATTGGCTTCGGATTCTGGCAGCAGCGCCGCGCAAAGCAGTGCGCTGTGAAGGGCCGTCTCATCGGGCAAATGCTGCTCTGGATCGCCGTCGCGATTGTGCTTGCAATGATTCTATTCCCACAACAAATTGCCGGATTCTTGGCTGATCATTTTTACCGGTCATGAAATTGAAAAAACGACTTCTTATCGCGGTCGTGGTTGTGCTACTGCTACTCGTCGCGGGTGTGTATTTTTGGGGGCCGTCCAAGACACCTGCGGGGCAGCCGCCGCTCACCGTTATCTCAGCATCGAGCTTCAGCGAATTTCAAAACGCATTTGACTCCGCCACGGACGAACCCCGCATCATTCTTTTGCTCTCGCCCACTTGAGCGACATGTCTGCGGGGGGCCTCCGCAGTCGAAAAGTTTCTTGCCAGCCATTCGGACACCAGACTCCGCGTTCTGGTCGTGTGGGAGCCGATCTTGCCGACGGATTTCACCTCGCCAAGCGCCAGCGCCCTTGGAAGAGTCGCAGACCAGCGTGCCATTCAGTTTTGGGACCCGAAGCATCTTGTCGCCCAAGAGCTGAATCGCAGAGCCACCGCCAAGCCACCGGAGATAAAGCCCGCCTGCTGCGTCAACAGAGGATTCTTTTGGGATGACGTAATCCTTTACCCCCCGCATTCCCAATGGAACGACCAACCACCCTCAGCCTTTTGGAACGGCCCTGTGGTTCACGTAATTCCCGCCCTCGAAAACGCTTTGCACAGCCTAAGGTGAGCGCATCTTTCCGCGTCCAGCCCTGACGGCAAATATCCTTAGGCGGGGGGAGCTTTAAGCTCCCACACCGCTACCCGCGTCTTACCCAACGTCCACTAGCTGTCTGCGGTTTAAGACTACGGAGTACTGAAAAACTCCCACATCGCTGGGGCTCTGGCGGCGTCTCCGGGCAGCTTCGTCACGCCAAGGCCTTCGAGCGTCAGGCGAAGCGCGCTTTGATGTTGATAGAAAGCGATGGACTTGTAGCCGCGCTTCGCCAGCGGACTGACGATGACGGCGGCGACGTGGCCTCCGCCGGCAGTGAAATCCAGTGTGTCCGCTTCGTCAAAGAGGATGATGAGCAGGCCGTCCTTCTGGAACACCGGGCTCTGAATCACCGGGTCGATGTTCGTCTTCAGCCAATTGTCGGCGGTGGTCAGAGGGCAATCATGCCCGTCGTTGCATAGGTTTGGGACGATGAAGGAATAGTCGGGTAGATTTGCGGTCGGTAGGTCCGCGGAAAATTGCGTGAACGGCACGAGATTCTTTGCTTGCGCGGAGTTGTTCTGCACATCCGTCATGTACGCCAGCGGATTGTGGCGCACCGCGTAATTCCCGGTGTCTCCTCCGGTGTACCCAACGTTGGGAAGATCCTCGGCGTAGGATTTCCAGGTTTTGCCGGCAGCGATCAGCTCACGGACGACATTGTCCTCGGAAACGGGAAACGATTGCGGTGTCAAAGCGTCGATGAGCGTCAGGGTTTGTCCCGTGGTGAGCATGAAATAGTCCGGGATGGAAGGATGCCCGTTGGCGAAATAGTTTGTGGCTAGGCCGTACTGGTTGGCGAGGCTGTTCAGGTAGGGCATCGAAGGGCTAGCGACAACGTCGCCGTAATTGTGGTTTTCCTCGACGACAATGAAAACGTGGCCGAAGCGCACGCTCTGCTGACCGGGCGTCACCGGCGGCGGCGGAGTCTTGGCTACCTGTCCTACGCAACCGGCCAGGGCCAAGACGCAGAAGGCAAGCGCCAGCAATCGAAACACGGGGACAGCCGGAATGTGTAAGCGGCACATATGTAGGACGCTAGCATGTTCGCAAAACGGAAACTGTCCACAATCGCACCCACTCAAAGAAGCTACTGTTGCCGCGTGTTTCAGATGCCGCCTTTGGGCGAGTGGAGCACCCTTGCCGAGGGGATGATTCTGGGTGCCGGACCTTCAGTTCATGCGCCAGGTAATTTTCTAAAGCGCCACAGGTACGGCACCCCGATAGCCACCGTGGTGGCGCTTGCGGCAGATCCGAAGGTGAAGGAGAAGAGCGGACTTGTCTTCAGTTCCTGGGCCCCGGCCCGCGAGTACGGATTTACCGGCCTCGACGGCACCCGGCTGCACCGGGGCCATGCCAGGAATTAGTACGGAAAGTACAAAATCTGCGATGAGCGATTTTATTCCTACTGGGTTCCCGGCTCATAGAGCTGATTTTCCCGGATTGGTTTTGATCGTAAGCGGGTGGCGCAGAGAAAGTCTTCCGGGAATACCTTTTGCTAGATGGAGGCTGGCTCACCCGCGGTGAAGAGGCTAGCGAAAAGCAGCCCCACCCTTCCAAAACTCGCAAGGATGGGCCACACCAAAAGCTTCTTGCGGCTTCAAGGGTCGGCCACCCGCCCATGTGTACGGATGTGAACAGACTGTCCGCTGAGTCCGCGCTATAAGAGATTGGTCATGCACTGAAGTCGATTCCCGGCTCAGGCCAAGCCAGCCGACAGGGGCAGCCATGTCTTCAGACGATCCCATTGCACAGAACCCCACCGGTCACCTCCGAATCTTGGGAGGATGCTGGATTGTGTATGGAGTCATTCGCTTGCTCATGGCGGTCTGCCTGTTCCTCTACAGTGGTACCGCTACCTTAATGTTTGGCGCTCTGCTCAACCGCGTTCCTGACCCGTTTACGCTGATGACTGCTTTCCATGTCATATACATAGCAATGATAGCTTTGTCGGTTGTCTGCGGCATTTTGGGGATCATTGCTGGACTGGCTCTACTTGCAGGAAATCGATCAGGCCGCTTGCTCGCCCTCATTGCAGGGTTTTTGTCGCTCTCTAATCTTCCACTGGGCACAACTCTGGGGATTTACACGCTCGTAGTGTTGCTTCCAATAAGAACTGCGCAACTCCAGAGTCGCTCCGAGCGAGCGGCTTAGCCCGCTTTCCTGATGGCGCAACGCGTGAGGCGAAAACAGGATTAGACCGGCAGGATCCGGCCAAAAACGAGGGGCAAAGACATGATGGTGATGTTCGTTCTTCCGGTAATTATCCTCATAGCGCTTGTGGGTAGCCTTCCGATTTGGCCGCACAGCAAGAAGTGGGGCTTTTACCCCATCAGTGGCGTAAGCGTGATTATCCTCATTATCTTGTTCTTACTTTGGACCGGGCGCTTGTCGCCCAGGTAGAAAACACTCGGTATGCTCGGTAAACCCGAAGCTCGCCCGCGCCTTTCCCATTCAAAGCAAGAGCAGGCACCACGTCAGCTATAACTAAGGGTAGTCGGCCGATGCCCTTTTGCTACAGCAAGTGATGGCTCTCGCGCCATGCGGCATGACGATCCACCGCCAGCAGATTGGCCGTGGATTGCGTATCGTTTTCGGAGCTTGGACTTAGACGCAGCTTAGTAGTCCCTGACGCAACTCACTCTTCCAGTATTTGGGTCTGTATAGCGATGCTCTCCTGCTGGACATGGTGCGTCCTTACCTTTTCGGCCCTGCTGCCCGGGCTCTCCCGTTTCGCCCTGATCTCCGGTCTGACCCGGCTGACCCGTCGCGCCCTGTTGCCCTGACTGCCCGGGGTCCCCCTGCTGCCCGGATTGGCCGGTTTTGCCTGTCTGTCCCGCTTGGCCTGCCTGTCCCGGAGGTCCCGCTGGTCCTACCGTTGCGGCTGGCGCTGGGTTCACGTTGCACCCGGCAATCAGTAGAGCTAGCAACAACGTACCGATAACTAGCATTGTCTTCATTTTGATTCTCCTTTGTGGCCTCGCTCGACGCAAAACGGCTGCCCCACTCGCGGACCGTTGTACGCAGCATTACAACCAGCGAGGATAGTACCCACAGTGCAGACGCGAGCGCTGTTCCTATTCGCACAGCGGCCAAACAAACGTCGAGCGTTGGAGGGTTGGGAACGATCGGTCGCCCGCGGCATTGCCTGGGCACTGGCCCAGGAATACGGATTCACCGGCCTCGACGGCACCCGGCCGCACTGGGGCAACCATGCGAGGAAGAAGTACGGAAAGTACAAACCGAATAAGACGGAAGCGCGACGGACTTGGTGTCCGTCACGCTTCTCAGGGCTAAGGAGGGAGTGCATCTGATGCTGGCGAATCTCCCTGGCGTCAGCTACGAGAGCGCGCCGAGGAGATTCCGGGAGACAAGAAGCACGATCCTGGACTGGGGGATTTTCTCACAGAGTTATTGCGTTGCGCTGTCTAATACAGCACAGGAACGCCCATCGAATAGTCGCCAGAATTGATCGCGGTCTTTATCTCGTCCGATAACCACAATGTTACAAAACTTCTTGTCGCTGCATCACGCCTGGGCCACCCGTCCGCGAAGAAGTGTCTCTTGACAACAGCCTTCGCTCTTATCGAGCGGCACGCGGCAACGACAAGACGAAGTGAGCTCGTGATCCAGGGAAGGGCGACTGTCCACTTTTGCGCAGTAAGCTTCTTTGCCAGCTGCTTAGAATAAGACATCAGAAACGGTCGTCCGCCGGGACAGGAGGCCTCTAAATGAAAAGTAAGCGATTCTCCGGATTAGCGAAAATTTGGGTATCGGCAGTCCTCGTAACCTGCGGAGCTGCCTTCAACAGCAGCGGCCTGCAAACTGAAAACAGCAAGACTCCCGTCTTCGCTCCCGGTAAACATTTTGAGCGCGTACTGATTATCGTCTTGGAGAACCAAGACTACGCTTCAGCGATGAAGAATGAGTTTTTCGCGAAACTGGCAAGCAGGGGGACGAGCTTCTCTAATTTCAAAAACCTCTACCATCCGTCCTACCCGAATTACCTCGCAATGATCGCCGGCTCTTCTTTTGGCATGCACAGCGACCACCAAATTACCCTCCCCGACGACGCTGAGCATAGAACAATTGCCGATTTACTCGATTGGACGGGCTACGCAGAAAACTATCCTAATCACGTACAACCTTACCTTGCAGGTAGTGAAGGAAAATATGCCCGCAAACATGTACCGTTCTTGAGTTTTGAGAAAATTCAAAAGGAAAGCTACCGCAATGTGGTTTCCGTCGACACCAAAGATCCGCACAATTCCTTCGTGACCGCCATCGAAATGTTCAGAAAAGACCCGAAGAAATTTCCCCTGTCTCGATATATGTTTTACACCCCCAACCTCGACGACGATGGACACGATCCTTTCTATAATGCCAGGAAGGGCCTGCAAAAGGGTTCGCACTGGCTGGAAACCTTCTTCCAGACATGGTTCCCTTGGGATCAGAAAGAGATGAAGGGCACTCTGGTGGTAGTGACGTACGACGAATCCGAGGGGAACGACAAGAACGATCGCATCTATACCGTCTTCCTCGGCGATATGGTCAAAACCCGGACGGTTGACAAAGAATACAATCACTATAGCGTGCTAAAAACGATTGAGGATAACTTTGCTTTGCCGACCCTGAATTCGGGCGATGCCAGCGCCGCGCCCATCGCGGAAGCCTGGAAGTAATCTAAGTTTTGTCTTGGAGAATCACGGTCAGAATATTCCTGGCGGGTGGGTGCCCCATCGCATGAATCAGAGTCAAAAACCCCACACGCAAACCCGGCGTGATGGCACCCAAATTCGTGTCAGGGTTTAGCGTCCGGGCCACCCGTCGGTTTCTTCCCTAGCCATGGCGATCTGTTGATAGCGTGTGTGAAAATCACGACCTATAATCAACACTGCTCGGCTCCTTCTTCCGAGCCTTGGTCGTCGAACAGCTACCAAGTCTACTCGGGAGTCGGAGCCGACAACGTCATCCAATCAGGCGAGCCTCGCGATTCGTCTAGCCTGGTTTCGCAGCCTACTTAATAGTTAGACGGCCCGAACCATGCGGATAGACACAGACTTCCATGCTGCGTACCGAGAGCTTGAAATGCAGATGAAGGCTCGCGCGGAGGCCGACGGCCACGTGTTTCTCCCCGTAGCTGAACCAGAAGGTCCCGCGCATTGCGTCCTGATCGCCATGGAGCCGTCCTTGGGCAGGTGGGCTCGTTCCGCAGACGAGGCACGGTCGAAAGTCGAAGCCGGTTACCGAAACTTTCTTTTCTCGGTTGAGGTCATCATCCTTCACTTTTGCATTCGGCGCTATCTTTGCGGGCCAGGAGAGCGATACCACATCACCGATCTGTCGAAGGGAGCAATGCTCGTCGATCGTGCCGGCCTCGCGAGGGTCGAGCGCTATGACAGATGGTACGGGTTATTGCAGGAAGAAATAAACCTCGTGGCAACGCCAAATGCACGCATCGTGGCAGTCGGCAAGGTCGTGGCCGACTACCTTTACCTTAAGCGACGATCCTTCGCAAGACACTTCACTCCGGTAATCCACTACTCCAGTCAAGCCGGACGCGCACGAGGTGCAGGGATCGTTCGTCACGAAGAAAGTTTCAAGGGGTTCAACGGCTCTGTATCCCTGGATGACCTGGTCACCACGGCGAGGCACGTTCTCGAGGCAGCACGCGTGCCCGCCGAGATTCGCGACGAGGCACTATCACAATTGGAGAAGAGCCAGCTTACCCCCTCCCGTCAGAAGTTGATCTTCAATTACAAGCTAGCCTTTGAATCGATGCGAGCATGAGGTCGCGTGGTGCCAGCAGAAAAGCGCCCACGACGAGGAAGCCGTCTAACACGGCTTGCAGCCGACGGGCGCTTCCTGAGATCACGCATCGATCTCCAGCGGCGGGTGGGACAGGCTTCTCAGCGCGCGCGGCGGAGAGGCCCCTTCGCCGCGTGAATCAAGGTACGCAAGGCCGTATTGACGGATTGCTCGTCCCGGAAATACTCAGCGACGTCCGGTGAGAGGAGTACGGTTTGCTGTTGGCGACCGCTCGGCTGGCGCTTCTGCAAGCTGCCATCTGTGAGCCTCGATGTAAGCCAATGCAAAAGCTGCCGGGCTGAAGCCGTCCTCTGACTCCTCCAGCATCGTCAAACGCAATATGTGAAGCCAATCACGCGCGCTTTCGAGCCTTTGCTATGTGCTGTTTATCGGCCCCTATTCGCGCGGATTCGGCCACACGGGGCTGCGCCATTTCTTTCGCGATGCTGGCAAGTAGTGCTTTGTCAGACTCCTTTTTGTATTTCGTTTTTGCCATACCCTCATGATGTCATCAAGCTCGAAGCAGTAATGTCCACTCTAGAACAAGGAGGCTAATATTGCGGCGTTCCTTTTCGTTGCCACTTTTATAGCTGTCCACAACGGGACAGACACTCGTCCTGAGCATCGTTAGCATCGTGCTTTGATTTGATGGAACGTGTGGCGGCCATGTCCCTTGGGGAGTGACTGCACACGGCATCCCGGGCGGGCCTTTGCAGTTTGACCGCCTGGAAGCTGCCCTGGCCGCCAGGTTCCCTTGAAATGCCGCGCCAAGACGCTCCGTCGCGACCGCCTTGATCTAAGATCGAAGCCAGTCCGCGGCAGAAAGGAAATTTCTATGTCATTGATCTTGTTGATTATTGTCCTGGTGCTCGTGTTCGGGGGCGGTGGAGGCTATTACGGATATCGGAGATGGGGGACGGGCGGAGGCGTAGGGATTGTCGGGTTGATCGTGATCATCCTGTTGGTTTTGTATCTGTTCGGCGGAATGCGCATGTGACGTGACAGGGGATTTTTTCACTAGCGGCGTCGGCGGCTACCGTCGATGACAGGGGAATTCGATGAAAGGATTCATCTTCGGCATCGTGACGATGATTCTGATTCTTGCGCTAGGATTGTTCTACGCTCTCCTGGGTTTCGCCAGCATGCGCGCGGACAATCCTCCTTCGAAAATGGAGACCACCCTCGCCACGTACGCCATGGACGCCAGCGTCGCACGTGCTGCCCCCAAACTAACGAATCCGATCACAGCGGACGAGACGAATTTAGTCGCCGGAGCCCGTCTCTATAGCGCGCACTGCACGCTGTGTCACGGCGATCCCGCGCATCCCAAATCGCCGCTCGCCGACTCGCTCAATCCCCGTGCGCCGCAGTTCACCGATGACATGGCCGACATGCCGGAGAGCCAGAATTTTTACATCCTGCAGCACGGCATTCGCTGGACGGCCATGCCGGGATGGAAAAACGTGTTAAGCGAGCAGCAGACTTGGCAGTTGGTGACACTTCTCAGCCACATGCACGATCTCCCGCCTGCCGCCAAACAAGTTTTCGCGGAAGCAGGGCCGCGAACCGCACCGTCCTCCGCCTCCCACTGAACCACGGCTCCGACGACGGGTGGCAAGCAGAATTGAAAGGATCTTGGGTGGCGCTCGATAAGAGCGAAGGCGTTGTCAAGGCACAAAACTCCCGAGCAGTGTTTTGTCCACCGCGTGATTGCCAGAGTGGTGGAGGACCGAAGCTCTGAA